>Ga0070739_10000180_pt1 | contig 133915 bp, 131 predicted proteins | sample Coa_R1_7_FD_66445 | JGI IMG/M metagenome (GOLD analysis project Ga0070739, IMG submission 66445) | Surface soil microbial communities from Centralia Pennsylvania, which are recovering from an underground coalmine fire - Coalmine... | ecosystem: Environmental > Terrestrial > Soil >...
CGAACGGTGGGCGGCGGAGAAGTGGTCTTCCTCGATCCTCACCACCGACGGAGCGACCCGGCAGTGCCGGCACTGCTGGCTCAGCTGGCCGGCGCCGAGCCCGGCCCTCGCGTGACGGCCGCCGTGGAGATGGGCGTGACGTCGGCCGCCGATTTGAGCGGGCAGTTGCGTCTCCCGGAGCCGGCGGTGCGCGCCGAACTCTCCCGTCTCGAGGTCGCCGGCTTTGTCGTGCAAACGGGCGATCGCGTGTGGTCGCGACAGAGGTGGACAAGCTTGGCCTCGCGCGGCGCCGATACATTGAGCAAGTACCACCGCGAGCACCCGCTCAGGTCCGGCATGCCCTCCGAGGAGTTGAGGCAGCGCCTGCGTGTCCGGCCGCAAGACTGGGGCGACGTCCTGGGCGTATTGGAGCGGCAGGGAACCATCCGGAGGAAAGGTCCGGTGGTGGCGCTGGCGGCTCACGAAAGTTCTTTGAAGTCCCGCGCCGCGGATGTCGATCGTGTCATGGGAGTGCTGGCCGCAGAGCCCACGACGCCGCCTTCCGGGCGGGACCTTCTGTCGGCGGCCGGCGTGGACGAGAACTTACTGGCGGCCCTGGTCCAGGAGGGTCTTGTCGTGCGCGTGTCCCCCGGCCTGTACTTGCGGCGCGAGGTCTACGACCGGCTTGTGAATGAAGCGATCGCCATTATCGACACGCGGGGCCATGTGAACGTCGCCGAGTTTCGCGACGCCGCCGGTACCTCGCGCAAGTACGCGCTGGCATTCCTCGAGCACCTTGACGCGATTCGGGTGACACGGCGCGTCGGCGACGAGCGGGTCCGCGGCACGCGGGCACCCACGTGCGCGTAGGCGTTCTCGCTTACTTACTCCAGAGTCGGCGCGACTATCGCGCCGCGGGCGTGAGCGTGTATACGGAGCAATTACTGCGGAACCTCAGCTCGGCCGCGCCCCACCTCGCTTTGACGGCATTTGTACCGCCGGACGCGCCGCCGCTCTCCGCCATGGCGGTACGCCGCGCGCCAATCAGTACTCATCGGTCGGCGGTCCGCATCGTCTGGGAGCAGGCAGCCGTGCCTTGGTTGGTGCGCGGGCAGGATGTCGTGCACAGCACGGTCAATACCCTCCCTCTGATGGCCGGCCGGCCCACGGTGTTGACCATCCACGATTTGTCATTTCTACGCTTTCCCGATCGGCTCCCACCGGGGCGGCGTGCCTTTCTCGGGGCGGCCGTCCCCGTGTCGGCCCGCCGCGCGACACGCGTCATCGCCATATCTGAGAGCACGAAACGCGACATCGTGGAGTTGTTGCGCGTTCCGGAGGACAGGATCCGCGTGGTGCATCAGGGTGTGGACGCGCGATTTCGGCCCGGCCCCAGCGCGGTGGCCGGCGAGTATTTCGGCGGGCGTCCGTACATCCTGCACGTTGGAACGCTTGAGCCGCGCAAGAACATCGATCTCCTCGTGCGCGCCTTCTCCGGCCTGCGTCGAGACGGCGCTCCGCACGTGCTGGCACTGATCGGGGCCCGAGGCTGGATGTACGAACCGCTCTTCCACCTCGTGCGCTCCCTTGGCCTGGAAGATCACGTTCGCTTCCTCGATTACGTCCCTCCAGACGAATTACCACGCTGGTATAATGGCGCCGATTTGTTCGCTTACCCTTCGGCGTACGAGGGTTTCGGCCTCCCCGTCCTCGAGGCCATGGCGTGCGGAGTACCCACGGTGACCTCGAACGCGAGCAGCCTGGGAGAAGTGGCGGGAACAGCAGCGTTGACCGTGGAAGCCGGATCCGACACCGATCTGCGTGGCGCCATGGCGCGCGTGTTGGAGAATCCCTCGCTGGCCGCGAACCTCCGTCAGTCGGGGCTGGTGCGGGCACGCGAGTTCACCTGGGAAAAGACGGCACGTCGAACGGCCGAGGTCTACGAGGAGGCGGCGCGCGGGTGAGCATTTCGGAGGCGAAAGAGGTCGTCGCGGCACGGGCCGGCCACCAATCTTCACACTGGCGCCGCATGATTCCGGCCTTCCTGGCAGGTTTGGACGCGGCCCTTATCTTGTTGGCCTTCGCCGCGGCCTACTGGACGCGCTACTCCCTCAAACTGGGGCCACACATCCAGGACCAGGTCTCGGCCGGGCAGTACCTCCCGCTCGTCGCGCTCTTGCTTCTCGTGCTGATGTGCGTGATGACGCTGAAGGGCGCCTACAGCACGAGCCTCAGTCGGGAGTCCGTGGACGAGATCACGGTCATCGTCAGCTCAGCCACGATTTCGATCGCCGCGATCGTCGTCACCACGACGATGCTGCACCGCTATGAGTACTCCCGCGGTGTCATCATCTATCTCTGGTTGCTGATCATTCTGCTGATGTCCGTGGGACGGGTCGTGTTCCGCGGTGTCCAGGCTGCCTTCTATCGGAGAGGAAAGGGCATCCGCCGCTTGCTCGTCGTCGGTGCCTCCGACACCGGCAAGATGATCATGCAAAGTGTCATGAGCCGGCCGGACCTCGGCTATCAACTCGCCGGTTTCGTGGACGGGCATGTTGGCCGAACGGTGCGTGACTTTGGGCGCTTCCGGGCACTTGGGACGCTGCGCGAGATTCCGGGTTTACTGGATGCGGGCGACGTGGACGAAATCATTATTGCCCTGCCGGCATCCGCCCACGAGGAAATCACGCCGATTCTCGGGATGTGCGAACGGTACGGTGTAGGCCTGAAGTTGGTCCCCGACCTGTTTGAAATGAGCCTGGGGCGCGTGCATCTGGATGACATCGCGGGTATCCCGCTGCTGGATGTCAAGGATCGCCCGCTTCGGCAGCTGGAGCGCTCATTGAAGCGGGGCATCGATCTTGTGCTGGCCTCGGCGCTGCTGCTCGTCTCGCTGCCCATAGGCGCGATGATCGCCGCCCTCATTTCCATGGAGTCAGGGCGGCCGGTGCTGCTGCGGCAGGAGCGGGTGGGTGTCGGGGGCCGCCGGTTCCGCTGCTACAAGTTCCGCACCATGCGACACGACGCGCTGACGCTCAAGTCGGTGCTCGATGACCACAACGAGGCCGACGGGCCACTCTTCAAGATGCGCAATGATCCACGCTGCACTCCGGTGGGGCGCGCACTCCGGCGATGGAGCCTGGACGAGATCCCGCAGCTGTGGAACGTGGTGAAAGGCGACATGAGTCTGGTCGGACCGCGCCCCCCTCTTCCCGACGAGGTGGCTCACTACGACGCGCGCCAGAGGCGCCGGCTCGACGTCAAGCCAGGCATGACCGGCATCTGGCAGGTGAGCGGGCGCAGCGATCTTGGATTCGATGAGATGGTCCTGATGGACCTGTACTACGTTGACAACTGGTCGATTGCTCTCGACATAAAGATCACGATTCAAACCGTCAAGGCGGTCCTCGCGCGCCGCGGGGCGTACTGATGGACTGGATGTCTTACCTGGCGATTCTTCGACGGCGCTGGGTGATCATCGCGGCCATTCTTGTCCTCGATCTCGCCGCCACCGGCTACCTGTACCACAAGGCACAGAGATCTGCCGGATATCAATCCTGTCTCGAGCTCTACGTCGGCGATGCCGGAGCCGCCTCGTACATCATCGCGCCCGGAACCAACCTGATGGACACGCAGAGCCAGGCCCTCGCGGGCGAGACGGCCGCCAACTTCTTCGCCGACGACGTGGTAGACGTCTCGGGGAGCCGGAGTGTGAGCTCGTACATTCAGACCGACATGCAGCACGGCAGTGCACTGGTCTCTGGGCCGATCGCATTCTCCATCAGCGGCTCACGGGTCGATCGGACCGTCAATCTGTGCGTGAATGACGCCGATGCATCGCAGGCGGGAGTTGCCGCGGCGTACCTGGCTCGCGCCATGACCACCGACCGCAAGCTGTTCTTCGGTCCGGTCGCCAAGCGCATCTATACGAATGTGATCGGCGCGCCGGTGACGAGCCCCGTCCCATCCGGGCACGCGGCGCTTACTGCCTTGCTCCGGCTGGTGCTTGGACTCCTGGTCGCGCTCGGTGTTGGATTCGTCTGGGATGCGCTCGATCCCACGGTCCGCGACCGGGCCGACGCAGAGCGCGCTCTCGGCGTGCCGGTTATCTCCAGCTAGCGTGTCAGACCGTCGGCTGCCGATGCTGGGCGCGCGTCTCGCCGTGCTCGCTTCCGATGCGCGGTCCGTCCTGCTGGCCGGCGCAACGTCCGATGTGCCAACGGACGGACTGGCCCGGGCGGTTGTGACAGCGCTGGGCGAGACAGGTCGCGGGGCCCGCGCGGTGGACCTGGCCGACAATCCGGACCTGGCCGCCGGCGGATCCTCCGCGTCGCCTGCCTCCACCGTCACGGTGATCGCGGGACGCGGTCTCCTTGATGATCCTGCCACACTACTGACAGCCCGGCGCGTCGACGCCATAGTGGTCGTCGTTCGGCGTGGGCGCACGACGCGGCGTGATCTACAGGAAGTACGGCGGGAACTGATGGAAGTCGGCGCGCCCCTAGTTGGCTCCATCGTGGTCGACTGAGTCACGCTCGTCCAGCAAAGGGACGATTCGATCCCAGAGGATGCGCGCCACCTGCCGCTTCGACATCTCGGGAAGTCGTTCGACGCCGTTTTCGGTCACGAGCGCCACGCGGTTGGTGTCGGCGCCGAACGGCGAACGGTCTGCCGCGACCGCATTGGCCACCACCAGATGCTGCCCCTTGCGACGCAACTTGTCCCGGGCACGCGCCTCCAGATCCTCCGTCTCCAGAGCGAACCCCACATGGACGGCATGTGGCGCTACCGTCACCGCTTCCGCCGCGATATCACGCGTGCCTTCCAGCTCGATCCGGAGGGAATCGCCGCGTGCGATTTTCCCCGCGCGCCGTGATGCCGGCCGGAAATCCGCCACCGCAGCCGCCATGACCACCACATCCTGACGAGGCGCGAAGGACACGACGACATCGCGCATCTGTTGGTGCGTTTCCACTCGCACAAGCTCGACTCCATCGGGCGGCGTTACGGCCGTCGGACCGGCGACAACAGTCACCTGCGCACCGCGGTCGCGCGCCTCACTTGCCACGGCGAATCCCATCTTGCCGCTACTGCGGTTACCGATGAACCGCACGTCGTCGAGCGCCTCGTAGGTGGGCCCGGCCGTCACGAGGACGCGGCGACCCTCCAGGTCCCGCGTTCCCATCGCGGCCTCGATGGCATCGACAATCGGGAGCGGCTCCGCCATGCGCCCTTCTCCCTCGGCGCCCGAGGCAAGGCGTCCGGTCTCCGGCCCAACGATGACCGCCCCTCGGTCGCGCAAGATCGCCATGTGTCCGATTGTTGCCGGATGGCGCCACATCGCCGTTTCCATCGCCGGCGCCACCACGACAGGACCTGGGAAGGCCAGAGCCGTGGCTCCGAGGACGTCGGAAGTGAGTCCGAGTGCAAGGCGGGCGATGGCACCGGCACTGGCCGGAGCGACCGCGAGAACTTCAGCCCAGTGAGCGAGGTCGAGATGCTCGATGGCCGCTTCGTCATCCCAGAGTGAGATCGCTACCGAATGACCGGTTATTCCCTGGAACGTCGCGGGCGCGACGAAGCGGGAACCGCCGGTCGTGAGAATGACCCGGACATCATGTCCCCGCCGGACCAGTTCGCCGGCGATAGCCGCGGCTTTGAATGCCGCAATGCTTCCGGAAACGCCGAGGAGCACACGCATGGTGAATCCTTGACTGATTAGCGAATTGACGGCTACAATTTGGGTGATTGAGAGGCCACAGGCCCGCCGGGAGCCCCTGCTCCCGGCACTTTTGTCGGGGAGGGTGCGTCCATGAGCGATATCAGTATCCCGCGAGAACCCAGGCCGACGGGCTCGCCCCTCATTCGCAATCTAACGATCGCCGCCAGCGGCCTCACGGCAGCGAGCATCGCGGTCAATCTCATCCTACAGATCGCACACTACATGAAGAAGAGGCCCGTCCAGCCCGACCAGAGAGATCGGATCCAGGCCGTGCAGTTGGTCATCATGATCCTGAAGACCTCGCCCGGGCTGGTCAAGCAAGTGCGGCTCTTCGTCGATCAGCTTCAGGGAAAGGCCTAAGAGAGGACATCAGATGAAAAAGGGGATCCATCCCGAGTACGTGGAGTCGACGGTGACCTGTTCGTGTGGCAACACGTTCACGACCCGTTCGACTCGCCCACAACTACGAGTGGACGTATGCTCCAACTGCCACCCGTTCTACACCGGGACCCAGCGCATTGTCGACGCCACGGGACAGGTGGAGCGGTTCCGCAAACGCTTTAACCTTCAGAACAGCAAGTAGCATGAGCGCGTGAGCCGGGCCATGGCCCGGCTCTCTGCGTACTTTCTCCCCATGCCTCAAACGTTCTACGGCGGTCAGGCGGTCATCGAGGGCGTCATGATGCGCGGACCGAGCGCCGCTGCGGTAGCCGTCCGGAACCGGCAGGGCACGATTGTGGTGCGGCGAGAGGATCTGTCGTCGCCGACGCGGCGCGTCGCCTCACTGCCGTTCGTTCGCGGCCTCGTGCAGCTTCGCGAGATGCTCGTGCTGGGGACGCGGATGCTCCTGTACTCCGCCGCCGTCCAGGCGGGGACGTCCGATCAGGAGATGCCGCGCGGCGTGCTCGTTATCGTCATGATCTCGTCTCTCGCCTTCGCTCTCGGGCTGTTTTTCGTGCTGCCGTTGTTGGTCGCCAGGGGTCCGCTGCCGGCGCCTGTCGAGGGCGTGGTCCGTCTCGCGATCTTTCTGGGTTACCTTGCCCTTATTCGCCGTTTTCCGCGCGTGCGCCGAGTGTTTCAATACCATGGGGCCGAGCATAAGACCATCAATGCGTTCGAAGCGGGCGCCGCGCTCACCCCAGCCCACGTCCAGAGCTTCAGCACGGCGCACACCCGGTGCGGGACCGCCTTTCTCCTGTGGGTCGTCGTGCTGTCGGCGATCGCTTTCTCGGTAGTCAACCCACCGTCGCTCGTCCTGGCCATCGTGGCGCGGATTATCCTGATACCGCTTATCGCCGCGATCGGCTACGAGATGCTTCGGCTCGGCACTCGGTACTACGGGGTGCCTGCGGTCAGGCTCCTGGTTCAGCCGAGCCTCTGGTTACAGAGCCTCACCACGGCCGAGCCGGACGACGACCAGGTCGAGACGGCGATCGTGGCGCTACGGGCGGTACTCGCGGACGGAGTCAGCGTCCGATGATGGATCGTCTGACCGCCATCCTGGAGCGCTATAACGAGTTGGGCGAGCGCATGGCGTCGCCGGACGTCGTTTCTGACGCTGGTCTGCTGCAGAGGTATGCGCGGGAGCATGCGCAGCTCAGTCCGATTGTGGATCTCTTTGGGCAACTGCGCCGCACGGAAATCGGGATCGAGGAAGCGCGGGACATCCTGAGCGACGGAGCGGACGAGGATTTGCGCGACCTGGCTCGCGATGAATTGCGCGAGCTGGAAACGCGCCGGCAGCACCAGACTGAAGAGCTGAAGCGCCTGTTGGTGCCGCGCGATCCGAACGATGAAAAGAATGCCATCATGGAGATCCGCGGGAGCGCTGGAGGCGAGGAGGCGAACCTTTTCGCCCAGGAACTCTTCCGTCTGTATACGTCGTATGCGGAGCGCCAGAGATGGCATGTCGAGATCCTGGACCTGACGGAGAGCGACCTCGGCGGGGTCAAAGAGGTGATCTTCGAGGTCCGTGGTCCGGGTGCATACGGCCGCCTGAAGTACGAGAGCGGCGTGCACCGTGTGCAGCGCGTGCCGGTCACGGAATCGGGTGGGAGAATTCACACATCCACGGCCAGTGTGATCGTGCTCCCGGAGGCTGAAGACGTCGACGTGGAGATCCGGCCGGACGACCTGCGCATCGACGTATTTCGCTCGCACGGTCACGGCGGGCAGGGGGTCAACACCACTGACTCTGCGGTGCGCGTCACCCATCTCCCGACCGGCATCGTCGTGACGTGCCAGAACGAGCGATCCCAGATCCAGAACCGAGCCAGCGCGATGGCGGTCTTGCGGTCACGCCTCTACGCGCTAGAGCAGGAGCGGCGGGAGAAGGAGTTGGGCGCGGCCCGCAAGTCGCAGGTGGCGAGCGGCGAGCGCTCGGAAAAGATCAGAACGTACAACTTCCCGCAGGACCGCGTCACTGATCACCGCGTCAATCTCACACTCCACAACCTCCCCGGCATCATGCAGGGCAATATCGACCAATTCATTTCGGCTCTCGAACTTCGGGAACAGCAACGGTTGCTCGACGACGAGGGCATGTGAGCTGACACGCCCGGGCGACGTTCGGACCGTGTCGGAGGTGCTGGCGGAGGCCCGGAGACAGCTCCACGCCTCCCACACCGCATCACTCGACGCTCAGTTGCTCCTCGGCCACGTCCTGGACAAGCCGCGGTCGTGGATACTCGCCCACCCCGACGCCGGGCTCGACACTGACACGTACGGGAGCTTCGCCGCCCTGGTCGCGCGGCGCGTCGAGGGCGTTCCAGTCGCATATCTGCGCGGCTGGGTCGAGTGGTTCGGACTGCGGCTCGAAGTGACGCCGGACGTGTTGGTGCCCCGGCCGGAAACAGAGCTCCTGGTGGAGCACGCTGCCGAGATTGCGGAGAGCCGGGGCGCGCGGGTTCTGGTGGACATCGGAACGGGAAGCGGGGCAATCGCCATCGCCCTGGCACGCCTGCTTCCGGCGGCCCGGGTGATCGCCACCGACGTGAGCTCGGCGGCTTTGAAGGTCGCATCTCGCAACGTGCGGCGGCTGTCTCCCGATCGTGTTGCCCTCTACGAGACATCCTTGCTGCAGGCGCTGCCGGAGAAACCAGACCTGATCGTGGCGAACTTGCCCTATCTTTCGGACCGGATGATGCGGGAGCTGGACAGAGATGTACGCCACGAGCCCCCGCCGGCGCTCTATGGCGGACCCACCGGCCTCGAGTTGTATGAGCGTCTGATTGCCCAGGCGGAGAGGCAGGAGACCCGTCCGTCTGCTGTCTTCGAGATCGATCCGCGGCAGGCCGAGCGGGCGCGGCAGCTATGGGGTAACCGCGGCCTGCGCCTGCTCGACGATTATTCCGGCCGCCCGCGCATCGCTATCCTGGAAACGTCCTGATGGAAAGCGCTCCAGTCCTTCCGGCCGGGAACCCCGAAAGCATCGTCGCCGCCGCGCAGTTGTTGCGCGACGGTGGGGTGGTCGTCATTCCCACCGATACGGTCTACGGCCTGGCAGCGAGCGTCTTCAGGCCCGAAGCCGTCGCTCGTGTGTTTCAGGTGAAGGAGCGGGCTCCTGACGTGCGCGTGCCCGTTCTCGTCGCCACCGCGGCCGATATCCCGCTACTGGCCCGAGAGGTGCCCCGAGACGCCTGGAATCTGATCGTGCCGTTCTGGCCGGGCGCGCTCACGTTAGTCCTGCCCGCTCGGCGTGACTTGCCGCCGGAACTGACGCGGGGAGGAGACACCATCGCAGTGAGGGTTCCTGCGGCGCTCCCCACCCTGCGGCTCCTCGAGGTCCTGGGAGAGCCGATCGTCGGCACAAGCGCGAACATTAGCGGATGGCCGGCTGCCCGAACATGGGAGGCAGCGGCAGCGCAAATCGGCGGCCGGGTCGATGCCATCCTGGCGGACGATAACGCCGTCACCGGCGGATTGCCCTCAACGGTGGTCGAATTGCAGGAGGGCCAGCCGATCATTCATCGCGTCGGCGCGATCTCCTCCGAGCAGATTCGTAACGCCCTGGGCGCCCGCCGAAAGGTGCGCGAAGACTTGACGTACCGGTCTCGCCCGCGGTAACATTTCGTGCAACTGAAGAGTGGCGGCGACGGAGAGGAGTAGAAGCTCCGACCGGCATCAGAGAGGGAAACCAGGGGCTGAGAGTTTCCGCCGGGCAGGCTTCGAAGGTCGCTCCCGAGCCATGGAGAACGAGCGCCCCGTGCGGGCGGAAGCAAGGTGGTACCACGCCGGCCCCCGTCGTCCTTGCGACGAGGGGTTTTTTGTTCTTATGGAAGGGATCAAATGAGCGAGGCACTCACTGAGGCGATGGCACCGCGCTATGCGCCGGCGGACGCCGAGCAGCGCTGGTATGACGTGTGGGAGAAGGCCGGGTATTTCCGGCCCAGACCCGATAGTGACCGCGGCGCGTTCGTTATCACCATTCCGCCGCCGAATGTCACCGGCGAACTGCACATGGGCCACGCTCTCACCTTCGGCATCGAGGATGTCGTTGCCCGCTTCAAGCGCATGCAGGGCTATTCCACGCTGATAGTCCCCGGTACCGATCACGCCGGCATCGCCACGCAGAATGTTGTCGAAAAGCAGCTCGCCCAAGAGGGGCTCTCCCGCTACGACCTGGGACGCGAGGCGTTCCTGGACCGCGTGTGGGCATGGAAGGACCAGTACGCCCACAGCATCCGGACTCAGTTCCGGGCACTCGGCGTGTCGTTTGATTGGTCACGCGAGCGCTTCACGATGGACGACGGCTACGTCGACGCCGTACTGGAGTTCTTCATCCGCTTGTACGACGAGAAGCAGATCTACCGCGGCAAGCGCGTCATCAACTGGTGTCCGCGATGTCGCTCCGCCATCTCGGACATCGAAGTCGACGATGTCACGCGCGACGACAATCTCTACTACGTGCGCTATCCTCTCGCTTCCGGCGAGGGCGACATTACGGTGGCAACCGTGCGCCCCGAGACCATGCTGGGCGACGTCGCCGTCGCGGTGAATCCAAACGACGAGCGCTTCGCCCACCTCATCGGGAAGACAGCGGTGCTTCCTCTGGTCGGCCGGCGGCTTCCGATCATCGCCGACGATATGGTCGATGCGACCTTTGGAACCGGAGCGGTGAAGATGACGCCGGCCCATGATTTTGCCGACTTCGAGGTTGGCGAGCGCCACAATCTGCCCATGCCTGTCGTCATCGGCCCGGATGCCCGGATTACCGAGAACGGCGGCCGGTATGCGGGACTGACGGCGGAAGAGGCGCGGCCGCGGATCGTCGACGACCTGGTTGCGGGAGGCTATCTGGTCCGGACCGAACCCTACACGCACAATGTTCCGACGTGCGAGCGGTGCGGCACCATCCTGGAGCCTCTGCTCTCCGAACAGTGGTTCATGAGAATGGACAGGCTCGCCCCTCCCGCCATAGCGGCCGTTGAGAATGGCGATGTCCGGATCATTCCTCAGCGGTGGGAGAAGGTCTATCTCGACTGGATGAACAATATCCGGCCCTGGACGCTCTCCCGTCAGCTCTGGTGGGGTCACCGCATCCCGATCTATTACTGCGCGGACGGGCATGCCACGGCCGCCAAGTCATGGCCGGAGGCCTGTGAGAGCTGCGGGAAACCGATCGAGAGGCAGGAAGAGGACGTTCTCGACACCTGGTTCAGTTCGGCGCTCTGGCCGTTCGCCGCCCTGGGCTGGCCGAATCATACAGAGGATCTCGAGCGCTTCTATCCCACCTCGTTCATGAATACGTCGAGCCAGATACTCTACCTCTGGATCGCCCGCATGATCATGACAGGCCTCAAGTTCATGGGGCGTGCGCCGTTTCCCGCTGTCCTCATTAACGCCACGATCCTGAACAAGCATGGCCAGCGCATGAGCAAGTCACTGGGCACCGGCGTCGATCCCCTCGATCTGGTGCGGGAGTTTGGAGCCGACGCCTTGCGCTTCGGACTGATGACGGCAGGCAGCACGCAGCAGCAGGAGATTCGTTTCTCTGAAGAGCGTGTCGAGCTGGCGCGCAATTTTGCCAACAAGGTTTGGAATCTCGCCCGCGCCGTCCTTCGCTTCGAAGCGCCCCCGCCGGACGAGCCTCTACGGCTTAGCCCGGAAGATGAGTGGATCCTCAGTCGGCTCGCGGCAACCGTGGGGGACGTCACCAACGACCTTGAGGGCTACGAGCTGAGTGCCGCGGGGAACGCGATCCAGGACTTCATGTGGGGCGAGCTCGCGGACTGGTACCTGGAGATCGCGAAGGCCCGGCTCTATGACGAGAACGACGTGCAGGGAGCGGCCACCGCTGCCGCCGTCTTATGGTCCGTGCTCGAGCGCTCGGTGCGACTGTTACACCCATACATGCCGTTTCTGACCGAGGAGATCTGGCAATACCTGCGACGGACAGGCTCGCCCCAGGCGAGAGCCCTGTCGGGATGGGTGGAGGAGCTGCCGGAGAGCATCATGCTCGCGCCGTGGCCCGTAGCGGGCGAACGCAATGAGGATGCCGAGCGAACCATGGAGTTGGTCATGGAGGTCGTGCGTGCCGTCCGGGCAATTCGCTCCGAGTACGCCGTCCCGCCCGGCAGATTTGTGCCGGCGGCGATCCAGGCCGGGACGGACGCAGAGAAGCTGCGGTCGCTGGTCGGTACCATTGCCCGCCAGGCCCGCCTGCAGCCCGTGTTGTTCGATGTCGCGATTCCTGGAGACCAGGTTCCTGCTGGGCCCGCCGTTTCGGTGAATGTGGGCCCGATCACGGTCTCTTTGCCGCTGGCCGAGCTCACGGATCCGGAGGAGGAACAGCGGCGGCTCAGGAAGGAGCTGGAAGACGCCCGCCGGTACGAAGCCGGCCTCAGCGCAAAGTTGTCGAACGAGTCGTTCGTCGCGCGCGCTCCTGCCGCAGTCGTCGAGCGGGAACGGGCGAGAGCGGTCGAGGCCGCCGAGCGCGTCCGCCGCATCGAGAGTCAGTTGCATGCCCTCCGTTCCTGAGGTGGTGTCGGAGGCGGCTTTCCTTCGCCGTGCGGAGGACGCGTTGCTGGCGTCGGGAGCGCGGCCTGTATCCGGCCCTGAGTGGTCGAAGGGATGGGACTCGCTTCTCCTTCATGAGGTACCTGGCGGCCTCGAGATCTACGCCATTGGCCTGTCATCCGACGCGGCAGAGCTCAGTAGCCGTATAGACCGGTTGACCAAGGGGTTGGTCTCGGCGCTGCCGGCCGTGCCACTCCATCTTGTTCTCGTCCTGCCGCGCGGCGGATCCGCGGGTGAAGCACGACGACTCGGCCGGCTCGGCCCCACCACCTACTTTCCGAACGTCCACCCCCGGACGTGGGTCGTCGATCTGGAGAGAGGTGAGGTCCGCGCTCCCCGGTTGGGTCGCGCCGAAGGATTCGCCGCTATTCAATCTGCCGCGCGGGGTGAGGCTGCTCCTGTTACCACGCCCGGACAGATGCACGACTTCCGCCTCCTCATGCGCGACCGCCAGCCCCTCGTCACGTATGCCCTGATCGCCGTCAACGTGGCGGTCTTCGTCTTGCTCTCCGTGAACGGTGGTCCCGGAAACGGCCCGACCTTGGTCACTTTCGGCGCCCTGCAGCCCCGGCTGATCTTGGACGGAGAGTGGTGGCGGCTCCTGACGGCCATCTTTCTGCACGCGAGTGTCCCGCACATCTTGTTCAACATGACGTCCCTGTTCGCGGTCGGCACGCTGGCGGAGCGCCTGTACGGAAGCGGCCGGTTCCTGGCCATCTATCTCGGCGCCGGCTTGATTGGATCGGCGGTCAGTTTCGGGCTCGCGATTCAGTCGGGAACTCTGGGAGACATCGGCGTCGGCGCGTCCGGAGCCATTTTCGGAGTAGCGGGAGCGTTGATTACCGCGAGATTTCACTCGTCCACCGTCATCCCACAGCGCCTCCGCGACCGCATCTCGACGTCCATGATCCCCCTCGTTGTGATCAGCCTGGTGCTCGCTTATCTCACGCCGTACGTGGATAATGCAGCGCATATTGGCGGTCTGCTTGGCGGCATGCTCCTCTCGTTCGCGTTTCCTCTGACAAAGACATTGCCGGCGACGGCGAGGCGGTGGTCGTGACCGACGGCGTGCGGTTGATGCTTCTTGACGGGCATTCTCTGGTCCATCGCGCCTTTCATGCAGTTCCGGAGGGTCTCGCCACGTCGGAAGGCGAGCTAACGAACGCCGTCTTCGGCTTCGCCTCGATGCTTCTGAAGGCGATCGAGACCGTGCGCCCCACCCACATCGTGATGGCGATGGACCGGCCCGCGCCGACGTTCCGCCACCAGGCGTATGCCGAGTACAAAGCCACGCGTCCCAGCACGCCGCCGGAACTGCGCTCTCAGTTCCGCCGCGTTCGGCAGGTCGCCGCCGCGCTCAACATCCCCATCTACGAGATGGATGGCTTCGAAGCGGACGACGTTCTGGGCACGCTGTCCCTTCAGGCGGAGGAGGCGGGAGTTGAGACGGTCCTCGTCACCGGCGACCTCGACGCGCTCCAGTTGGTCAGCGACGAGGTCCGCGTGATGACGCTGGGTCGCGGAGTGACAGAGACAGTGGTGTACGACACGGCCGGCGTCGAGGGTCGGTACAGCATCTCACCGGAGAAACTGCCCGACTGGAAATCGTTGGTCGGCGACACGTCTGACAACATCCCCGGGGTGCCGGGCATTGGAGCAAAGGGCGCGTCGAAGTTGGTGGCGCAGTATGGGTCGCTGGAAGCCATCTTTGAACACCTCAATGATCTCCCCGCGCGCCAGCGCGTGGCCCTGGAGGAGAACCGCGACCAGGTGTTCCGAAGTCGGGAATTGGCGACGATCATCCGCAACGTCCCGATGGAGTTGCGGATGGACGAGGCCCGCTTCCGCGATCTCCGGCGGTCCGAATTGATCGAGCTCTTCCAGGAGCTGGAATTTCGGTCGCTGATCGAACGGTTGCAGGAGATGATTCCCCGGCCCACCGCGCCGGTGGCAGGCGGTCCCGTACAGCAATTGAGTATGTTCGGCGACACCGCGCCTGCGCGCGACATCGAAGTGACGACTGACGACGGCGGCGTATCGGTGACCAACACCACGGCCGCCCTGAGCACGAGCGAGCGCGGCCACGGCGAGACGGTCACACGCGTCGTGCAAGACGCGGAGACTCTCCAGGCACTCGTCTCCGAGCTGCGCGAGGCTGGGTCATTCGCGGTCGACACCGAGACCACCTCGACCGACCCGCTCCATGCGTCGCTGGTCGGATTCTCTTTCTCCACATCTCCCCAAAAGGCGTGGTACGTCCCGGTCGGCCACGCCGAGGGGAATCAGCTTCCCCTCCACCTGGTCGCCGACGCACTGAAACCGGTGCTGGAAGATCAAGCGACGGAAAAGGTCGGGCACAACCTGAAGTACGACTACACCGTCCTGCAGCGCCACGGTATCTCTCTCGGCGGCTCCGCATTCGACACCATGATCGCGGCATACCTGGTCAATCCCAACGCCCGCGGGCTCTCCCTGAGCTCGCTCGCGCTTGCGCGCTTCGGGATCGAGATGACGCCGATCGAGGAGCTCATCGGCAAGGGGAAGAGCCAGATCACAATGGATCTGGTCGACATCAATCGCGTGGCGGCCTACGCGGGCGCGGATGCCGACATCACGTTGCGACTGAAAGGCATTCTCAACGAGGAGCTGTCGGACCGCGAGCTGCTCGGACTGTTCCGAAACGTCGAGATGCCCCTCGTTCCGGTTCTCGCCGAGATGGAAGCCGCCGGCATCGCGCTAGACAGCGATGTGCTCACTGACATGTCGCGCGAAATGACACAACAGATCGGAGCGATCGAAGGGCGCATCTTCGAGATCGCCGGGCATCATTTCAACATCAACTCGACCCAGCAGCTGGGACAGGTCCTGTTCGGCGAGCTCAAGCTGCCGGCCGGCCGGCGCACCAAGACAGGCTACTCAACAGACAGTGAGGTGCTGGAACGGCTGCGGGGCAAACACGAGATCGTGGACCTCATCCTCGAGTACCGGCAGTTGATCAAGCTGAAGAACACGTACGTGGACGCCCTGCCTACCCTGCTTGACCCGCAGGACCATCGCATCCACACCGACTTCAACCAGACCGTGGCCGCCACCGGTCGGCTCAGCTCGTCGAATCCCAACCTGCAGAATATTCCCGTCCGAGGCGAGGTGGGGAGGAAGATCCGCCGGGCCTTCGTGCCCGGCTGCTCGGATCACGTCTTGCTGGCGGCGGACTATTCGCAGATCGAGCTGCGGATCCTGGCGGCGATGTCCGGGGATGAACGCCTCGTCACCGCCTTCCGGGAGGGCGAGGATGTGCACGTAGCAACGGCGGCTGCCGTCTTTGGCGTACCCCTGGACCAGGTGACGCCGGATCAGCGCCGGATCGCAAAGGTCGTCAACTTCGGGATCATCTACGGGATCGGGGAGCAGCGACTGGCCCATGAAACCGGCATCTCACGTGATGAGGCAGGGGAGTTCATCGCGAACTACAACCGAACGTACGCAGGCGTGAAGTCCTTCATGGACAACATGCGGCGCACTGCGGCGCTCTACGGCTACGTCTCGACCATGCTCGGGCGGCGTCGCTACATCCCGGACATTCACGCCCGTAATCCGGGCATCCAGCAGGCGGCGGAACGAGCCGCCATCAACATGCCGATCCAGGGGACCGCGGCGGACATCATCAAGATCGCCATGATTCGCATTGACGAGCTGCTGCGAAAGCAGCACCCTGAGTCCCGGATGGTCCTTCAGGTGCACGACGAGCTTGTCTTCGACGTGCCGCGCAATCAGTTGGAACCGGTCGCCGGTTTGGTGCGCGAGGCTATGGTCTCGGCCACCAACCTGTCGGTGCCGCTCGACGTCGAACTCAAGGCCGGACCCAACTGGTACGAAATGCAGCCGCTCGTCGCATAGGATCGGCGCAGTGCGTCGGGTCTACGCCCGTGCCGGATGTGCCGATCAGTTTCCACTGCAAACTGGACATCTCGTCACCCGCTCGAATCGACAGTGCCGGTGGTAGAGCCAGTGGAGGCCCTGGTGCTCGATCGCTGTCCGAGCTGAGATATCAACTCCGCGCGTCGCGAATCGCTCGATCATGAGCCGCGTCCAGCGCGTGTATGGAGGAGCGGGGTAGGTCTCAAAAACCGCCGCGGCCGGCGAGGCGTCATCGTAGGCCGCAACGAACGGCAGCACCGTGCTGGCGACGATTTCGTCGACGCGCCCCGTGCCGACGAAGCGCGGCACCAGGAAAGGACGGCGAAGGTCGGCGGGTCTGGCTGCCTCTACGACCAGCCGATGCAATGTCTCGGACGGGGACGGCTCGAGGCGGGCGAGGAGAACGGCGAAGCCCGCGATGCGGCGGGCAGGGTGATTGGCGGGGCGCAATCGCACCAATCGCCAGGCGTCCGGCGCGAGGCGGCCGGGAACCGGCAGCCCGGTGGCGGACAGCCCAGCTGCTTCCGACAGATAGGCGCGGCGCTCCGCGGGTGGGACAGTTCGCAGCCAGTCGTACGGAACGGCCTCAGCCAGGGCAGCGAACGCATTCCGATTGGCGGCATGGCCGAGCGACTCGAGCAATGCGCGGTACACGACCTGGTTGGCGGACAGGCTGGATAGGTCGGCGATAAAGCGCTCGCGCCGCTCATCAAATCGACGGCGCCCGCATGCCCTGATGCGCTCGATGACCAACTCCGGGCTCAGTCCTCTGATACCCTCAGCACAGCCGGTCAGCGGCGAAAGGGCGGCCGGCCCTTTCCCGCCGACGGCGAGCGTCGGAACGAGCCGGCCGTCTGCCGTCACCGTTTCCGCCGTATCGACGTCCCACACCACATGCAGGATGACATTGTCGTACCGGGAATCCTCGTGGTGCCGATGCACGTACCAGTCGGATGATCGGACATGGAATTCGACGTCGCCCTGGATGAGGCTCCGGTCAGACGACGCGAGAATAGCGTCCTGATAATCCGGGCCGCCGGCGTCAGACGGGAGTCCACGCGAAACGACATTCAGCCCCAGCGAGACGAGCGCCGAACGGTCAAAGGCTTGTCTCTCCCAGGCATCGGCCACCACTCTCTCATCTATGGAGCCGTCCACAGCCGTCCTCCATGTCACGCTTATAATGACTGCCGTGGTGGGAGAGAACGTCGCCGCGTCGCTCAAAGCGAAAATCCGCGAAGTTCGCGGCTTCCCGCAAGAGGACATCCTGTTCTACGACATTACCACGCTGCTACAGGATGCCGGTGCTTTTCACGATGCCGTCGATATGATGGCCGAGCCCTTTCGCGACCGGGCGATCGACATGGTCGTCGCCATGGAATCGCGAGGGTTCATTTTCGGCGCGCCCCTCGCATACCTGCTCGATGCCGGGTTCGCCCCGATACGCAAGCTCGGGAAGCTGCCGCACAACACGATAACGCGCGAGTACCGGCTGGAGTACGCCACCAATACGCTGGAAATGCACGCCGACGCCGTCCGGCCGGGACAGAAGGTCCTGCTGGTCGACGACCTCCTCGCGACCGGTGGAACGGTCGCGGCGTCTCTCGACATCGTGCGCGAGTTGGGAGCAGATCCCGTCGGAGTGGTCGTTCTCGTGGAGCTCGAGTCGCTGCGGGGACGGCAGAGACTTGAACCATACGCGGTTGAGGTCAGGTCGTTCATCCGCTATCCCTGACTCTCATCGGGTGACCGATCGGGCGACACTTTGATAGACTATCGGTGGTGCGCGGCGCATTCGTCTAGCGGCCTAGGACACCGCCCTCTCAAGGCGGAGATCACGGGTTCGAATCCCGTATGCGCTACCAGTTTGTGCCCCATCCACGCGGATGGGGCTTCGTCTTGCCGCCGGGCACGGCGTCAGGGCGGAGCGTGCTAGGCTGACTCGGCGGCTGACGTCTCTCGAGACGTGGCGCGCCGCGGGAGGGAGTGAGACCGGTGAACATCGTGGTATGCGTCAAGCAAGTGCCGGAAACGACGGCCCCCAAGGAGTTTGGCCCCGACAATCGCATCAACCGGGCGGCGCACGAGGCAGTTGTCAACCCGTTTGATGAGTACGCCATTGAAGCGGGGCTGCAATTGAAAGAGAAGCACGGGGGCGAGGTCACGATCCTGACCATGGGCCCTTCCGGGGCTCAAGACACGATGCGGAAAGCGCTGGCGATGGGAGCCGATCGGGGCTTGCTCGTGTCCGATCCTGCCCTCGAAGGAAGCGACACCTGGACGACGGCATATGTTTTGGCGCAGGCGCTCCGGCGTGAGGAGTATGACCTCATCCTGACCGGAATGGAGAGCACCGACGCCCGGACCGGGCTCGTGCCAGCGGCACTTGCCGAACAACTGGGGCTGCCGTCGCTCACGTACGCCTCGTCGGTCGAGGTGGAGGACGGCAACGTGTCAGTGCGCCGCCAGGTGACCGGCGGCTATGAGGAAGTGAGAGGACCGACGCCCGCCCTCGTCAGTGTCGTCAAGGGTGTCAACGAGCCTCGCTACCCATCACTGAAGGGGATCATGGCGGCCAAGCGAAAAGAGATCACGGTGCTCGACCTGGCTCAACTGGAGATTCAACCGGACGAGGTGGGTGCGGCCGGGGCGAAAACGAAAGTACTGGATGTGACTCCACGTCCGGAAAAGCAGGCTGGTCAGGTTATCTCACCGGACTCGCCCGAGGAAGCGGCGCGCATCATTGCCGACTTCCTCCAGGTCAATAAGTTCATTTAGGGGAGACCAAGTTGGCAGGAGACATTCTGGTCTACGTCGAGCACGACGGGCCACAGCCGCGCCATCTCGCGCTGGAAACGGTGTCGAAGGCCGCCGAGGTGACCGAGGCACATGGCGGGCAGGTAATCGCGGCTGTTCTCGGCGGAGGAGCAGACGGCACGATCGAGCGGCTGGGGCGCTTCGGCGCCGACACGGTGTACCAGGACGCCGGCCCCGTATTCGACGACTACCTAACCGAGCCGGCCGTCGAGTATGTCGCCGCGCTCATCGCCGAGACCAATCCGACAGCCATCCTCCTGCCCTACACCCAGGACGGAAAAGACATAGGCTCGCGGCTGTCGGCGCGCCTCTCCGCCGGGGCGGTGGCCAATGTGGTCAACGTGCTGGAGAACAATGGTCGCCTCGACGCCATCGAGACGGTCTTCGGGGGCAACTACTCGGACACGGTGGAAGTGGAGCGCAGCCCGCTCGCCATCTTGCTGGTTCGCGCCAACGCCTTCACGGCCGAAGAGCATCCCAGGCAACCGGCCGTCAAGCAGATGGCATTTGAACCCAGCGAGGCGGCGAAGCGCGCCCAGGTCGGCCGGCGGGTACAGGAAGAAGGGACGCCGACTCCGATTGAGGAGGCGCAGATCATTGTTTCGGGAGGGCGCGGGCTTGGCGGCCCTGAGCCATTCGGGTTGTTGGAAGAACTTGCCGGCGAGTTAGGTGGAGTCGTCGGAGCGTCGCGCGCCGCTGTCGATGCCGGGTGGATCAGCTACCCGCACCAGGTGGGACAAACCGGCCGCACGGTCAAACCGCAGCTTTACATGGCGATCGGCATATCCGGCGCCGTGCAGCACAGGGTCGGCATGCAGACCGCGGACACCATCATCGCGGTCAATCGTGACAAAGACGCTCCCATCTTCCAACTCGCCGATCTCGCCGTGGTGGGAGATCTGTTCCAGATCGTTCCCGCTCTCACCGAAGAGATCAAGCGGCGCAAGGGCGGGGCCACCTAGGAGGCTCGGCGCGAGGAGGGGGAGGGTATGGATTTCGATCTGACCGACGAACAGGTCATGATCCGCGATCTAGCGCGCGACTTCGCGCGCAATGAGATTGCGCCCCGGGCCGAATACTACGATCACCACGCCGAATTTCCCTACGACGTCATCGCCAAGCTCGCCGAGCTCGGCTTTATGGGGCTTCCGGTCCCAGAAGCATACGGGGGAGCGGGCGCCGACACCCTGACGTACGCCGTCGCAGTGGAAGAGATCTCGCGCGGCGATGCCTCGGTCGGCATTACCATGGCCGCGCACACGTCCCTCGGTATCATGCCGTTTCTCATGTTCGGGAGCGAGGACCAAAAGCAAGAGTACGTTCCACCGCTCGCTGCGGGTCAAGCACTATGGTCATTCGGGCTCACGGAGCCGCAGGCGGGGTCCGATGCCGGAGCGACCCGTACGCGTGCCGACTTGCACTCCGGATTCTGGGTCATTAACGGTGTCAAGTCGTTCATCACGAATTCCGGCACCCGCATCAGCGGCGGTGTCACTATTACTGCCGTCACCGGTGGCTCGGTAGGAGACCGCGAGATCTCGAATATCATCGTGCCCGCCGGGACACCCGGCTACACCGTGTCCCGAGAGTACGACAAGATGGGATGGCGCGCGTCGGATACCCATGAGCTCGCCTTTGCCGACGCACGCGTGCCGGAGATAAACCTGCTGGGCGAGCGCGGCGCGGGCTTCCACCAGTTTCTGAGGGTGCTCGATGGCGGCCGCATCTCGGTGGCCGCGCTGAGCGTCGGCCTCGCCCAGGCCTGTTATGACGCGTCCGCTCGCTACGCCGAAGAGCGCGTGCAGTTCGGGCGTCCCATCGCCCAATTCGAGACGGTCCGCAACAAGCTCGTCGACATGGCCACCAATATCGAGCTCGCGCGCCTCATGACCTACCGCGCCGCCTGGCTCAAGGACCGGGGCCGCGACTTCCGGATGTCCGCTGCCATGGCCAAGCTGTTCGCGGGCGAGGTGGCGACGCGAGCGGCCAACGACGCCGTGCAAATCCACGGCGGATACGGGGTGATGGAAGAGTTCCCCGTCGCGCGGTATTGGCGCGACTGCAAGATCGGAGAGATCGGCGAGGGCACCAATGAGGTGCAGCGCATGGTGATCGGACGTCTGTTGGGACTGTAATCGCAACCGCGATCGCCGCCCGCACCCGCCGCCGGAAGACGATAATGGGCGGACACGAGGCGCAGCCTCGAAGGAGATTCTAGTGGAAGAAATCGTCATAGTCAGCTCGGCCCGGACTGCGTTCGGCCGGCTGGGCGGCTCATTTCGTGATACTCCTGCCGTCGACCTTGGCGGGGTGGCCATCCGCGGCGCGGTGGAGCGTGCCGGAGTGCCGAACGATCGGATTGATCACGTCATCATGGGGACCGTCATCACGGCCGGCATGGGCCAGGTGCCGGCGCGGCAGGCGGCGCTGAAAGCCGGACTGCCGGTGGAGGTCCCCGCCATGACTATCAATAAGGTGTGTGCCTCCGGTCTCAAGGCGGTGAATCTCGCCGCGCAGATGATCAAGGCGGGAGATGCCGAGATCGTCGTGGCGGGCGGCATGGAAAGCATGAGCATGGCGCCGTACCTCGTCGACAAGGGTCGCTTCGGCTACCGCATGGGGAACGGTGTGCTCGTGGATTCCATGATGCGCGACGGACTGGAGTGCGGCATCTGCGGCGTCGAGATGCACCACTACGGAAGCGATGTTGCAGCTGAGTTCGAGATCAACCGGGAAGATCAGGACCGGTGGTCGGTACGTAGCCAGCGGCGATACGCTGAGGCGTTGGAGGCCGGCAAGATCCAGCGAGAGATCGTGCCTGTAGAAGTCCCCCAGCGTAAGGGCGCGCCGCTGGTCGTCGATGCCGACGAGCAGCCCCGGCCCGACACCACCCTCGACAAGCTGTCCCTCTTGAAAGCCCTCAAGCCGGGCGGGAGCGTCACGGCCGGGAACGCGCCGGGGGTCAACGACGGCGCAGCTGCCCTCGTCGTCGCGTCGCGGCGAGCGGCCGACGACCTCGGCCTTACCCCTCTGGCGGTGTGGGTGTCCCAGGGCGAAGGTAATGCCGAGGCCCCGTACTTGCACACGGTCCCGGCCTTCGCCATTCGCAACGCGCTCAAGAAGTCGGGCCTTGACCTGAACGACATTCATCTCTTCGAGATCAACGAGGCGTTCGCCGCGGTCACTCTCACGACCATGCAGATCCTCGGCCTCAATGCCGATGAGGTGAACGTCAACGGGGGAGCGGTCGCGATCGGTCATCCGATCGGCGCGTCCGGCGCCCGCATACTCGGGTCTCTCATATACGAGATGCAGCGACGGGACGTCGAGTACGGGGCGGCGAGCATCTGCAGTGGGACCGCTCAAGGCGAAGCCACCATCGTGCGCAGGGCATAAGCGGAGCACTCGGCCGAGAGGAGCGACGCGTGCACGTTAATGTGACGGCGGAACAGCAAGAGATCCTGGCTATGGTGCGGCAGTTCGCGACCGAGGAGGTACTTCCGCGCGCCGGCCGGATCGATGAGACAGCCGAATACCCCGCCGACCTGGTGGCGAAGATGGCCGATCTCGGACTGATGGGAGTGCCGTTTCCCGAAGAGTACGGAGGAGCGGGTCTCGATTACGTCACATTCGCGCTCATCGTCGAAGAGCTCTGTCGCGCCGACGCCAGCGTGGGACTCATCATGGACGTCAATATATCGCTCTGCGGGGAGCCGATTTACATGTTCGGCACCGACGCGCAGAAGAAGCGCTATCTGACTCCCCTTGCGACCGGAGCAGCACTGGGCGCGCTCGCTATGACGGAACCGGAAGCAGGATCGGACGCCGCCTCCATACGGACGACGGCCGATAAGAGGGGCGACAGGTACGTTCTGAACGGGCGGAAGATCTTCATCACCAACGGGGAACAGGCGGACATCTACATCGTCACAGCGAAGACAGACCGCGCCGCGAGATCCCGGGGAATAACCGACTTCATCGTTGAGAAGACCATGCCGGGCGTGTCGTTCACCACTCATTACGAGAAGATGGGCATCCGCGGTTCGCCCACCACAGACGTGGTGCTCGAGAACGTGGAGGTGCCGGAGGAGAACGTGCTGGGCGGCGTTGGGAACGGCTTCAGGGTGACCATGGACACGCTGGACGCGGGCCGGATCGGGATTGCCGCCCAGGCCATTGGTATTGCGCGCGCGGCGCTCGAGGATTCGCTCGCCTACGCCCGGGAGCGCGTCCAGTTCGGCCGGCCCATTGCCGACTTCGAGGCGATCCAATTCATGCTCGCCGACATGGCGACACAGATTCAGGCAGCAAGGACCTTGATGCTCCGCGCGGCCGCCCTGCGCGACCGCAACATTCCCTGCGCCCGTGAGTCGGCCATGGCCAAGCTCTTTGCCGGGGACATGGCGGTGCAGGTGACCAGCGAGGCCGTCCAGGTCTTTGGCGGCTACGGCTACATGCACGAGTACCCGGTCGAGCGCCACATGCGCGACGCCAAAATCACGCAGATCTACGAGGGCACCAATCAGATTCAGCGTCTGGTCGTGGCCCGCCAGGTGGCCGGTACATGAGCGAGGGACTGACCGCCGAGCAGGAAATGATCCGCGACGCGGCCCGCACCTTTGCCCAGGAGATCGTCGCGCCGCGGGCAGCAGAGATTGACCGGACGCACGACTTCCCGGCGGACCTCGTCCGGCGCGCGGCTCAACTCGACCTCATGGGTATCATCGTGCCCGAGGAATACGGTGGGACCGCCCTGGGCCATCTGGCGTTTGCCGTCTACGTCGAGGAAGTGGCCGCGGTGTCCGGCGCGCTCGCCGTCATCCTTGACGTTCACAGTTCCGTCGGCACGGAGCCAATCGTGGATTGGGGCAGCGACGAACAGAAGCGGCGCTACCTGCCGCGCCTGGCTGCCGGGGAAATGTTGGGAGCATTTGCGCTGACCGAGCCGGAATCGGGCTCGGATGCAGCCTCGCTTCAGACCACGGCAGAGCGCGTCGGGGACCGATACGTCTTGAACGGCACCAAAACGTTCATCACGAACGTAGGGGTGGCCGACCTGTATATCGTCATGGCACGCACGGGCGGGCCGGGAGCGCGAGGAATCTCGGCATTTCTCGTGGAGAAGGGGATGAAGGGCCTCGGATTTGGTCAGCCCATGCACAAGATGGGCCTGCACGGGTCCCCCACCGGCGAGATTCTTCTCGACGACGTGGAGGTGCCGGAAGAGAATCGTCTCGGTCCGGAAGGCGCCGGCTTCAAGGTCGCGATGAAAGCACTGGACAGCGGCCGCATCGGGATCAGCGCGCAAGCGGTCGGTCTCGCCCGCGGGGCGCTCGATCTGGCCGTCGAATACGCCAAGCAGCGGGTACAGTTTGGACAGCCGATCATCCAGTTCGAGGGCATCCAGTTCATGATCGCGGACATGGCGACGGCCGTTGACGCCGCGCGGCTGATGACGTGGGATGCAGCGGCAGCGTGTGATGCCGCGGAACCGTTCACGCTGCTGGCCTCGATGGCAAAGCTGTTTGCCACCGACACCGCCATGACCGTCACCACCGACGCCGTGCAGATTTTCGGCGGCTACGGGTACATCAAGGAATTTCCTGTCGAGCGCTTCATGCGTGATGCGAAAGCGACGCAGATTTACGAAGGCACCAATCAGATCCAGCGCATAGTGATCGCACGAGAATTGCTGCGTGGTGACTGAAACCACCGAGGAAGCGGCAGCTCGCCTCGTGGAGAGCCTCTTGAAGGGAAACCGACGGGCCGCCGGGCGCGTGATCAGTGCAATCGAGGACGGCGGAGACGCCGTAGAGATGCTCATGCGGGCCCTGTACCCGCACACCGGAAGGGCGTCCATTGTTGGCATCACGGGTCCGCCAGGTGCCGGGAAGAGCACGGTCGTCGACGAGCTCATCCGCGTCATGCGGGCAGACGGCCGAGCAGTAGCGGTTCTGGCGGTGGATCCCAACTCGCCGTTCAGCGGCGGCGCGGTGCTGGGAGACCGGGTCCGGATGATGCGGCACGCAACCGATCCCGAGGTCTTCATTCGAAGCATGGGAGCCCGCGGGCATCTCGGCGGACTGGCGTTGGCCTCTCACAATGCTCTCCTGGCGCTCGACGCCATGGGCTTTAGCGACTTGCTCGCCGAGACGGTGGGGGTCGGACAGTCCGAGTTGGAAGTAGCCGGGACGGCGGACACGACTGTCGTCGTCGTGCCGCCGGGGTTGGGAGACGGAGTGCAAGCGATCAAAGCCGGTATCATGGAGATAGCTGACATCTTTGTCGTCAACAAAGCGGACCACCCGCAGGCAGACAGGGTCGTTGCCGACATACGCGACGTATTACGCATGGACCTTAAACGGCCCGAGTGGACGCCGCCGATCGTGAAGACCGTGGCGACCGCCGGTGAGGGTCTCGAGGATCTATGGATCCGCATTCGGCAGCATCGGCGGTATCTGGAAGAGAGTGGAGAACTGGAGAGGCGCCGCCGTGCCCGGCTCGAACAGGAGATCGTCGAGATTGCCGAGCGCCGGCTGCGCGAGCAGGTGCTGCGGCCTCGTACCGCGACGCCGGAGTTTCGCGCTATGCTGACGGACGTAGTAGAGAGACGCATGAACCCATATGAGGCGGCGGAACAGATCGTTCCAAAAACGGCCGCCGCGGGTTAACAGGGAGCGACGATGCTGAAGGACCGAACGCTGGAAGACGATTACCGCTCCTGGCGTGAGTCCCATCCTCCGCATAACCGCGATTGGGATTTCACGACGCTCTCCGGTGAAGAGATCGCCCCTCTGTACTCTCCGCTTGACATCGCAGACGAAAGTTACACGCGCGATGTCGGATTCCCCGGCCAGTTTCCTTACACTCGCGGCATCTACGCCAATATGTACCGGGGCCGGCTGTGGACGATGCGGCAATTCGCCGGGTTCGGCACTGCTCGCGATACCAACCGCCGGTTTCACTATCTGCTGTCCCAGGGAATGACGGGTCTGTCGGTGGCCTTCGACAACCCGACCCTTATGGGCGTCGACTCGGACGATCTGCGAGCCCTCGGTGAGGTGGGCCGCACCGGCGTGGCCATCGACAGCCTGGCCGATATGGAGGTCCTCTTCGAGGGCATCCCGCTCGATCGCGTCAGCACGTCGATGACAATCAACGCTCCGGCGGCGATAGTCCTCGCCATGTATGTTGCCGTCGGGGAGAAACAGGGCGTTCCCGCCGGGCAGCTCACCGGTACCCTGCAGAATGACATCCTGAAGGAATACATCGCGCAGAAGGAGTGGATCTACCCGCCGCGCCAGGGCGTCAAGTTGGTCGTGGACACCATCGAGTACACCGCGCAGCATATGCCCAAGTACCACCCGGTCAGCATCAGCGGGTACCACATCCGTGAAGCCGGATCGACCGCTCTGCAAGAACTCGCGTTTACCATGGCGGACGGGCTCACGTACGTCGATGCCTCGCTGGAACGCGGGCTGGACATCGATTCGTTCGCCCCGCGTCTCTCTTACTTCTGGAACTCGCACATTGACTTCTTCGAGGAGATCGCGAAGTTCCGCGCCGCTCGACGCCTGTGGGCTCGCCTCTTGAAGGAGAAGTACGGCGCCAAGAACCCGCGGTCCTGGCTGATGCGCTTCCACACCCAGACGGCCGGAGTGTCTTTGACGGCGCAGCAGCCGGAGAACAATATCGTGCGAACCGCCCTCGAGGCCCTTGCGGCGGTGCTGGGCGGGACCCAGTCGCTCCACACCAACTCGATGGATGAAGTGTTGGCGCTGCCGACGGAGAAAGCCGTCGAGATCGCCCTGCGGACGCAGCAGATCATCGCGTACGAAACGGGTGTGGTGAATACAGTGGACCCCCTAGGCGGTGCCTATTTCGTCGAGGCCATGACCAATCGCATGGAAGAAGGCGCGCTCGAGTATTTCCGCAGGATCGAGGAACTCGGCGGGGTTCTGGTGGGCATCGAAGCGGGCTTTTTCCAGCGTGAGATCGCGGACGCGGCGTTCAGGTACCAGCGGGAGCTGGAAGAACGCCGGAAGGTCATGGTCGGGGTGAATGACTTTGTTAACGACCAACCGATCGATATTCCAATCCTGAAAATCGATCCCGAGGTGGAGCGGGAGCAGATTCGGCGGCTCCAGGAACTGAAGCGGACCCGAGACAATGACCGGGTTGATCGTACCCTGGCGGCGGTCCGTGACGCAGCAGCGCGGGATGAGAACGTGATGCCGTACCTGTTGGAGTCGGTCCGGGCGTACGCGACGATCCAGGAGATGAGCGACGCCATGAAGGCGGTGCTCGGAAGCTACCGCGAACCCGCATTCGTGTAAGGAGGGATAGGTGTCCGAGCCGCGTCTTCGCATCTTGATGGCTAAGGCCGGTCTTGACGGCCATGATCGCGGTGTCAAGGTGGTGGCACGGGCGCTCCGCGATGCCGGGATGGAGGTCATTTACACCGGACTTCATCAGACGCCTGAGCAGGTGGTCCGCGCGGCGGTCGATGAGGATGTTGATGCGATCGGCCTCAGCATCCTGTCCGGTGCCCACATGACGATCTTCCCCCGGATTCTCGAGTTGCTGCGCGAGCAGGAGGCTGAAGACATTATTTTATTTGGCGGCGGCACTATTCCGGAGGATGACCTGCAAGAACTCAAGCGCATGGGTGTTGCCGAGTTATTCACCCCAGGCGCCTATACACAGGAGATCGTGGAGTGGGTGCGAGAAAATGTGGGAGAGAAGGCGGCAGGAGGCTCGGCGGCGCCTTCCTGAGACAGCCTCCGGCGGTCAACGGCGCTCTCCGTCTCAGGTGCCCGCGCTCGGTGATCCATTCCGGCTGACATAGGATCTGTTCGAGCATGCTCGACGGCTCCGCCGTCGGGCGCGGGGTCCACCCGACAGGGGAGCATGAACGAGGCTACAGCTTTCCGAGGGCAGCGATCGCGAGGAGAATCGGGAGCGAGGCGAATGAGCCGACGATCAACGTGAGTGCCGGCGCCAGGGAGAGATAGCGCCAGATCGGTAATTCGCCGCGATCGGACAGGTCTGTGGCCAGGCTGCGGAGAAATAGTAGGGCCAGCAAAAACAGGGCGAGATAGACCAATCCCAGGATGATCGTTTGCGCGATCGAGAAGCGCAGAAATCGGCTGAACACATAGCCTTCGGCGAACCAGGCGACAGCGCTGGCAAGTAAGTACAGAACGGCGCGGATCACAAATACCTCGGTGGTCCGACAGGCAGTGAAAAACCCTGCCGAACGGCAGGGTTGACTCTGTCATGGTGCGCCCGACTGGACTCGAACCAGCACTCCCTTAGCGGGAACTAGGCCCTCAACCTAGCGCGTCTACCTGTTCCGCCACGGGCGCGCGGCAACATCAAAGTATGAGGTAACGGCAGCACGACTGTCAACGCGCCGGTGCTAGGCTGAAGCGTGGCGCGGGTAACGACGGCGACGGGCGACGAAGGCTATACCGACCTGCTGGGCCCGGTGCGTGTACCCAAGTATCACCGCCGGCCGGAAGCATACGGAACGGTGGATGAGGCGACGTCGGCCCTTGGATTGGCGCGGGCGCACGCCGCGGGAACCGATATCCAGGACTGGATCCAGGATATCCAGCGCCAGCTGTACGTGCTGATGGCCGAGCTGGCCACGCCTCCCGAGAATTACGCAAAGGTGGACTTCAAAATAACCCGCGATGACGTGCGGCGCATTGAGTCACAGGCGGAGGATCTGAAGTCACGAGTGGAGATCGGCAAGGAATTCGTGCTTCCCGGCGCCACCGTGCTCGGCGCGAGTCTTGACCTGGCGCGGGCCGTTGTCCGCCGAGCCGAGCGGCATGTCGCCCGTCTCTACCATGAAAGCGACGTGAGCAACGTCGAGGCGCTGCGATACCTCAACCGCCTGTCCGATCTGCTGTTTATCATGGCGCGCTACGCGGAGCGCCCGGAAGCGGAACAACGCCCCTGAGCCGCCCCGGGCGGTGGACCCGCCTCAGGCAACGCCGGCACCGGTCCGGTGAGATTGCAGTGAGAGTGACGGTTCGACGTCGAGCAGCCCTGGCGCCTGACGGTTCGAGTAATAGGCGGCGCCGGCGATCATCGCTGCATTGTCGGTCGCGTAGGCGAGTTCGGAGATGTACAGGGGCAAATTGATCTCTTCGCGCATCCGGAGTCGCAGGAGACGATTGGCCGCAACACCGCCAACGACGGCCACCGAGCGGACGGCGAAGTCGCGCGCCGCCTGCGCCGTTTTGCTCGCCAGGACGTCGACGACGCTCTCCTGAAAACCCGCGGCCATGTCGGCAATCTGCTGCTCGGATAGACTTTCGGCGACGTCTACATCGGGTAGTGATTGCCCCCGTGCGGCATTGACATCCCGTCCCGTCGCCATTTCCACGACCCGATGCAGGACCGCTGTCTTCAGCCCGCTAAAGCTGAAGTCATATGTCCCAGGGAGTTTCGCGCGTGGCAGAGGAACCGGTGCGTCGGCCGGCGCCGAAGCGGCCTGTATGGACGGGCCGCCGGGATACGGGAGCCCGAGGAGCCTCGCCACCTTGTCGAACGCCTCCCCCGCGGCGTCGTCAAGCGTGCGTCCGACGACCTCATAGTCTCCGTGATCGCGCACGAGCACCAACTCCGTATGGCCGCCCGAGACGATGAGGGCCATCATCGGGAGCAGCGGCGGCGAAGGCAAGGGCGTCTCCGTCGTCAGCCACACGGAGTGTAAGTGACCCTCCAGGTGATTCACGCCGATCAGCGGGATGCCGAGGCCGGCTGCCATTCCCCGCGCGAAGGAGAGACCCACGAGCAGGGCGCCGGCTAAACCCGGCCCGTACGTGACTGCCACAGCGTCAAGGTCGTCCTTCGTGACGCCCGCCTCAGAAATCGCGGCCTCGACGACATATGCAATGGCTTTCACGTGCTGTCGGCTCGCAATCTCAGGCACAACCCCCCCGAAAGGGGCGTGGGCGGCGATTTGTGATGAGACGATGTTGGATTTGACCAGCCGCCCGTCTGCCACGACGGCCGCGCTGGTCTCGTCGCACGATGTCTCGATGCCCAGGATGAGCACGCTATTCCTCGCCTTGGGCAAATGATACGACCGGCGATCGTACCTCCAGATCGGGCCGGCGGAGGCGCTCATATAGGCCGGCGATGAGATTGTCGAGAGACCGGCGATACTCGTCAGACCGAATCTGGCTGACCGACATGATGTACGCATCTTCGTTGTTGTCGCTGTAATAGCGGGGTCTGACTCCCTCCCGCGCGAAGCCGTATTTTTCGTACAGCCGCTGCGCCGGCAGATTGCTGACGCGGACCTCCAGCGTGACACGGTCGGCACCCATCTCCATGGCCGCTTCAATCAGGCTCGCCAGCAGCAGTTCGCCGAGCCCCAGGCCACGCTTGGCCTCTCGGACGGCAATCGTCGTCACGTGGGCCTCGTCGAGGATGAGCCACATGCCTGCATACCCAATGATGGTTCCTGGCCGCGGCTGGTCCCCTCGCCGCCACGGAAAGAACGGCAGTGCACGGCGCGCCCGGGTGTCATCCGTCTCCGGAGTCTCCTCGACGTCCTCGCCTTGCAACTCGCGCAGCACGTAGTAATGCGCGTTGCGGTTGTGCATGATCTCTCGGCGGTACGCTCCGGCAGGCCACGGGACCGTATAACTTTCCCGGTCGACCTCCAGAACCTGAGGAACATCCTCCAGTTCCATTCGGTCGATGACCCACCTCAAAACTTATCCTCCGGCTGCGCGACTCTCCTCGGCAGCAGAACGGCGGAGGTACAGCGGCTCGAGAGTTTCCCTCAGATCCGCGCCGCCCGTGTCAAGGTAGCTCTGACCCAATTTTGCCAGAAACCCCGGGCGCCTCCATTGCCACAGGGCGGGCGCCTCCCTTGCATCCAGACCCTCCCCTGAGGCCGCATCTGCAACGTCGCGCGCGCCGTCGCCGATGAGAAGACTGCCGGACGCCATCTCAGCGGCCGCGTGGACAGGCAGAAGAGCGTAATCGCTGAGACGGTGCCAGCTCTCTCCCCGGCCCTCGTAGCGCGCGGCATAGACGTCGCCGCGACCAGCGGAAAGCACGGCCGTTACCGACGCGGACAGCGCGGAGGCCTGGTAGCCCAGGATGTCGAGCGTCGAAATGCCTGCCAGTGGGATGTCCCGAGCCAGGCAGAGGCCCTTGGCGTAAGCGATACCCACCCGTACCCCGCTGAACGACCCGGGCCCCGAGGCGACAGCCACTGAACTCAGATCACGGAACGTCAGGCGAGCCAGTCTCAGGATTTCCTGAACTCCGCTTTCGAGATCGCGCGAGTGATTCCGTCCGGCCTGCCAGGCGAGCTCGGCGACGACGCCGCTCTCGCCATACACGGCACATCCCGCTTGCTGCGTCGCCGTGTCAAGCGCGAGGAGCATCCGGATCGTCCGGCACCGCGATGTCAATGATGCGGCTCTCTTCGCCCGTGACCGTGAGGCTCAGATCAACGAACCGCCGGGCCGGCAGTGACGCCACGTCCGACTCGGCGCGCTCGGGCCACTCCACGAGCAAGATGCCGTTGTCCTCGGCAAGCTCCTCCAGCCCGAGATCGGCCAGGTCCGACTCGCGCAGACGGTACAGATCGGCATGATACAACGCGGGCCGCGTCGGATATTCATGGACGAGGTTGTAGGTGGGACTCCCGCGCCACACCGGCGTGCCCAGCGCTTCCCCGATTCCTCGCGCGAGGACGCTCTTGCCGGCTCCTAGCCTCCCCCGCAAGCGAACCACGTCGCCGGGCCGCAACCGCCGGCCCACGTCGCGGCCCAGCTGGAGTGTCTCGTCGCGCGATCGCGACTCCACGCGCAGTGTTGCCATTTGCGCCGTGCTCTCCTCACCTCGGAACATGGAAACGCGATGGCCGATGCATGACAAGTTCCGCCGTCAATCCTAGGAGGCGCACGCGCCGCATCCTGCGCCTCTTCTTCAGCCTGTTTTTCGGGTTCTTCCTCCAGTATGCACGTGCTCGCCTCACCGGCCGCCGCTACGACTTCTTCGAGGATGAGGCGGCCAACAGGAAGCGGGCGATCAAGTTGCGCAAAGCGGCGCTGGAGATGGGCGGCGTACTCATCAAGGTGGGACAGTTCCTGAGCGCGCGCGTCGACTTGCTGCCGGCTGAATACATTGAGGAGCTGGCGCTCCTGCAGGACGAGGTGCCCGCGGTACCGTTTTCAGAGATTCGCCCGATCCTGGAGGCGGACCTGGGGCCGCTCGATTCGGCGTTCGCTCACTTCGATCAAGAGCCGGTCGCCGCGGCCTCGCTGGGACAGGTCTACCACGCCCGCTTGTCGGCCGGTGAGCAGGTTGCCGTCAAGGTGCAGCGGCCCCACATCGACGAGATCGTCGAGGCAGATCTCAGCGCCCTGAGGTTGATCATTCACTGGCTCGACCGCTACACCCCGGTGCGGCGCCGCGCGGATCTCCCCCTCATTTTGCGTGAGTTCGAGGACACCCTGCGCCTGGAACTGGATTACCACGCCGAGGGCCACCACGCTGAGCGCCTGGCCATCTTGTTTCACGATTCCCACAGCATTCTGATTCCACGCGTCTATTGGTCGCATTCGCACGGCCGCGTGCTGACCTTGCAGTACATGACCGGCATCAAGATCACCGACTTCGCGGCGATCGAGGCGGAAGGAATCAGCCGGGCACTGGTCGCGGAGATTCTGCTGATCGGGTACCTGAAGCAAGTCGTGGAGGACGGCTTCTTCCATGCGGATCCGCACCCCGGGAATCTACTTGTTCGCCCTGGCCCGCAGGTCGTGTTGCTCGACTTTGGGATGGTCGGAGACATCTCCCCCACGATGCGCAATAACCTGCGCCGCGTATTTCTCGGAGTGGTGCGGCACGATTACGACGAAATTCTGTCCGCACTGGAACGACTCGGTTTCATCCCCATGCGCGCCGATCGCTCGATTCTGCGCGAGGCGCTCGTGTGGACGATTGAAACCTTCTACGAGATGTCCTTCGCGGAGCTCCAGGCCGTGGACCCAACGCAAGTGCTCGACCGGCTTCAGGACGTGTTTTACACCGAGTCCGTCCGGATACCCGCCAACTACGCGTTTCTCGGCAGGGCGCTGGGCACGCTGAGCGGCATTTGCACGGCTCTCGATCCCTCGTTCCAGTTCATGACGGTGGCCGAGCCTTTTGCTCGGCGTCTCTTGCAGGGCCGCGCCGGCCTGCGGGGAACTATCGAACAGGCCGTCACGGAGGCCGGGCGCGTGGCAAGGACGGCGTATTCACTTCCTTTCCTGACGGCCGGCGCCCTCGACAAGGTGCAGAGTGGCGAGTTGGCGTTCCGGCACGAACTGGCCGACATGGTCTTTGCCGTTGACCGTGTGGAGCGGGCACTACGGCGCCTATTCTTTGGCCTGCTGATCGCGGCTTTCCTGCTCGTGGGGGCTTTTTTCTTTCCCACGCACCATCAGTTATTCGGTATCCTCGCCTTCGCCGTCTGTGTCATCCTCCTGGAGTTTGTCATCCTGACTTTCCGCGACCGTCCGCGAAGGCCATAGAATGTCGTGAACGCGCTGGGGAGGGCATTGTGAGTCTGCGCGCCCTGATCGATGTCACGACCAAACTCATGACGGACGGTGAGTTCCGTAATCTGCTGGTCAACGATCCAGATCGCGCGCTTTCCGATTTCGACCTGACGCTTGAGGAGATCCAGGCGCTGACGTCGCGCGACCGCTGGCATCTTGAAGAGTGCGGACTGGAAGAATGGACGGCGAGGTGGGTCTCAGCGCTGCGCTGAACGAGCTCCAACGATTGACCCGCCGCTCCAAGGGCCGGTACACTCGAGCGATCTGGTCTGCAACGGGGCGTGGCGCAGCTTGGTAGCGCGCAGCGTTCGGGACGCTGAGGTCGGAGGTTCAAATCCTCTCGCCCCGACCACATGCCGATCACAGAAGGGCTCTGCGGAGCCCTTTTTCATTGCCCGGGCAAGACCCAGACGATCGTACCGTTCAGGTCGAACGTGCGATAGTGCCGGCTGCGGACGTACGCGACGAATCCGCGGGGATAGCCGCTACTCGCGCCATGGCTCAACACGATCGCTCCCGCACCGCCGAGGCGTCTCTCGAGGTACGTCTTGGATACGATGACTCCGACGTTCCAGAAGTAGTGGGCGAGAGCCGGCCGATGCGCCAGATACGCATACTCATACTGATCCGCGAGGATTGGCGCCGAGGGTTTCGTCTCACGGTCCAGCACCTCGACGGCAGGCATGACACTCGATAGATGGGCCGCGGTGACGTAGAGCGGGCTGGGCCCCCCACGATCGATAAGGAGAGCCCAACCCAGTGCAAGTACGGCACCTGCCGGGACGATGAGCCCCGCGCGGCGGGCGAGAACCGGCCCGGCGAGGATCGCCCCGAACGGGATGGTGGGAACGAAGTAGTGGTAGTAAACCTGAGAGGTGAAAACGAACAGGACGCCCAGGCCGAACCCTGCCACTAACCACGCCGGCGGCCTCCGAGACAGCCCCGGGAGCGCGAGGACATTGGCGACAAACCAGAAGAGAGCTGTTGTCTCCACGCGCTGCGCCAGCGGCATTGACCAGCGAGTCGTCTGGAATGTGACCGTCTGCTGATAGAGCGCGGCCAGATGTTCACGGTCCGGAAGGAACAGGAGCGCGGCAGAGAGAACGCAGCCGGCGCCGACGAAGAGAACACGGCGTGGGGCAGCCAGGACATACACCGGAAGAAAGTACGCGGCGGGGTACTTGATCCAGAGCGCGGCGCCCAGGAGCGCGCCGGCGGCGACGGCGGCGGCCCGACCCCGATGTGTCAGGAGGACCACCAGGCCGGCCATCCCCAGAAACGTCAGGATCGGATCCTGACTGATCCGTACCGACGCAACGAGCGCCAGCGGATGCACCGCATAGAGTAACCCGGCAGCGAGGCCGGCGCGTGCGTCCCACACCACTCGTGCCGCCGCCCACACGAGTCCGGCCGTGGCAACATCGGCGAGTGCCGCGACGACGCGTCCCAATGGCCACCAATGGTCGAGCAGCGGGTTGAGGGCCGCGTAGAGCGCCAGGATGCCCGGCGGGTGGAAGAACATAAACGTGTGATACGGGACCGCGCCGTGCGCCGTATCGCGGCCAAGCAAAAGGATCACGAACTCGTCGTAGTCGAACGTGTCCGCGATCAAGAAGCCGAAAACCGCCCGTACCGCCGCGGCAACCGCGAGGACGAGCAGGATGCCACGAAACGGAGCGAGATCCCGTTTCTCCAAAGGAGCCGGTGTAGCCGGCCCGGCGGCAATTGTCATGAAACGGATACAATATCGAGCATCGGAGGGTGCCAGGCTGCAACGCCCGGCACCCATCTTATTGGGTAGAAGGTCGTGTCGGTGACCCAGCCCGGAACCTACCGGCGTTGGATGCCTCTCATCCTCGCCGCGTACATCGTCGCCGTGGCAGCGGCATTTCTATTCTTCAATGCCCGATTGACTGTCGAGTGGGTCGCGATTGTCTTATTTGGCGCGGCCTTACTCTCGGGCCGCGCCGTCCTGTTCATCCGAGATTGGGGCGTGTTTTTCGTCGTGCTCGTGGCCTGGCAGCTCGTCTCGCCGGTCGCCACGATTTTCCATTTCCCCTGGCACGTGCAGCCCATGATCACGGCCGATCGCGCGCTTTTCTTTGGACACGTGCCCGCCGTGTGGCTGCAAGCTCACCTGTACCAGCCCGGCCGGATCGAGCCCTGGGACATCCTTTCGGCTGTCATGTACATGCTCCACTTTCTGGCGCCGCTCGTCGCGGGGTTCGCACTCTGGCTGTCCGACCGCGCCGTCTTTCGGCAGTACGCGATCACGTTTGTCCTCGTCGCGGTCGCAGGCTTCGCCACATATATCCTCTACCCGGCAGTGCCCCCATGGATGGCCGGAGAAAAGCTCCTCTCCCTGCATGGACAGTATCTCTTCGCTCAGAACGCTCAAGACTTGCAGCAGCTGCGCGCCGCCGGCATCGCTCACCCCTGGCAGTACATCCAGTCGCATGGCCACGTCTACCTTCCCGGCGCCCGCAACATCTTCAACGCGATCATGAGCAACTGGTACAACCCCTACAACGGCGAGATCTTCCCGTTCTTTAAGGTCCTGCACATGCACTACGACCAGGTCGGTGCCATGCCGTCGGAACACGCGGCGTATCCGATGCTCTTCTTCCTCTTCCTGCGGCGGCAGTTCGGCCGCACGGGGTACATTGCCCTGGTCTACATCGCACTGATCACCTTCGCGATCGTGTACCTTGGCCAGCACTACGTCGTGGACGCCCTGGTGGGCTTCGCGTACGCCGGCCTGGGATATCTCCTCGTCACGCGCCTCTATCCAGCCCTTCGCGATCGCATCACGGCGAGGCCCGCGGCCGAGGCGATTGAGACACGCGAGTTGGAAACAGCCGCCCGGTGAGCAATCTCTGGCGAGTCTTCTTGCTGGCGTTCGTCGTCTTCGGATACTTCATGCCGCAGTGGGCGGACTGGAATATCGACTCGCGCCTCGACATGACTGAGGCGATCGTCAACCATGGGACGATCCGCATCGACGCATATAACCAGAACACCTGGGACAAGGCCGTCGACCACGGTCACTTCTACAGCGATAAGGCTCCGGGGACCGCTGTCCTGGGAGTTCCGATACTGGCCGCCTTCAAGGCCGCCCACCACGTTCCGTTTCTGTCGTCCGCCATCGCGGGCGTCGAGCGCAACGGGGCCTGGAACGTCCCTATCGCCCTGGGCCGATCAGCGACGCAAAAACAGCCTGCGAAGAAGGGAACTGTCCTGGGCGGCTGCCAGCGGAAGGGCGCCGGGAACGTGCAATACATTCCCTGGGGCAACCGGCTCGTCCCGCCGATGCGTGATTGGGCGCTGTCCAAGTACCTCGTCACCGTGGGCGTCGTCGGCCTCATCTCCGCGCTGTTCGCCGTCTTCTTCTTCTGGTTCCTCGGCCTTTTCGCGATTGCCGGTGCTGCTCGGTGGCTCTCAACTGTCGTCTATGCGTTCGGAAGCGTCGCGCTTCCGTACTCCAGCAACTTCTATTCGCACCAACTCGTCGCCGCCTTTCTGTTCGTCGCGTTTGCGCTCGTCTTCCTGGCAGCTCGGAGCCGGCGACTCTGGCAAGCGGCCTCCGCCGGTTTTCTGCTCGGTTTCTCGATATTTACCGAGTACACCGTGGCTCTCGTTGTGGTCGTCATCGGGCTGTATCTGCTGTGGTCCCTGCGGTCGCAGCTGAGGGCGATTGGGGCCGCCGTTGCGACAGGACTGGTGCCGATCATCGCGTTGCTGGGGTACAACCAGATGGCATGGGGTAATCCTCTCGACACCGGGTACTCCCATGACTTCTGCTGGTCAGCAGCGCAGTCGGCCGGGTTCGCCGGCTTCACCTATCCCCACCTCTGGCCCCTCATCGATCTCACTTTCGGCGAGTATAGAGGTCTCTTCTTTACATCCCCCTTCCTCCTCCTGGCGTTACCCGGGGCCTACCTGATGTGGCGACGTGGCCGGCAAGCGGAAGCCCTGACCTGCATCGCCTCAGCAGTCATCCTGATCCTGGCGATCAGCGCGCAGTGGGGTTGGAACGGAGGGCGCGTTGACGGGCCACGCTACATCGTGGCGTGCGTGCCGTTTCTGGCCCTTCCGGCCGCGTTCGCGGTCCGCGCCATGTTCCGCTCCGCCGCCTGGCGCGTGGTCCTGGGCATCATTGCAGCCTGGTCCCTCGCGGCCACCTGGATCCTCTTTCTAGGGGGAGCCACCTTTCCAACGTCCTGGCTTCCCTATCCGTTGACCCAGTATTCGTTACCGGCGCTCGCACACAATCAGATAACGCCCAACTTCGGTCTTTTCTTCGGACTCAGCGGATGGGAAAGCCTTCTTCCGCTGGCAGTCGCCGTCGTCCTGATTGCATTGATTCCGCCGCGACGCCGGGAAGCGCCATCTCAACGGCCGGTAACCGCTCAGGCCGTGCCGTCCGGGCGATACACGGATTAGAACCCGATCGGGCGTGACTTGGCCAATCCGACGCGGCGCGGGTAGCCGGACGGCGTCGGACCGGTCTTCTCATAGACGACAACCACGCGGTCCTCGCCCAGCCCCAGATCACCGGGCACTTCGTCCACAGAGGAGAGCCGGACATGCAGACGGCGAGCGGCCTCACCTGCCAGCTCCACCTCCCTGTCAACCCCGACGGTCTTGGGAAAGAGGAGCAGCCCACCGGGCCGCACGAGCGGAGCACAGAGCTCGAGGAGCGTCGGCATGGCGGCAAGCGCCCGAGCCACGCAGAGGTCGGCGCGGTCGCGGTAGGCAGGGCGTCGCCCGACTTCCTCGGCGCGCGCATTGACGACCGTGACACCGGATAGTCCCAGCTCACGCACCACGCTCTCCAGGAACTTGGTCTTCTTGCCGACCGAGTCGACGAGGGTCAGCGACCAATCGGGAAACACGATCTTGAGCGGCAGCCCCGGTAGGCCCGCGCCGGCGCCGACGTCGACGCAACGAATTGACCCTCTAAACCCATCGGGAAGCGCGGCAGTCAGACTGAGAGCATCCAGAAACAGTGACGACATCACACCGGCCGGGTCCCGTATTGCCGTCAAGTTCGTGTGGACGTTGGTCTCGAGCAGTAATTGGCAGTACCGAACGAAGGCGTCACGCTGACCATCATCGAGGTTGATGCCCAGCAGTTCTGCCCCCCGGGATAGGGCCGGATACGCCTCAGCACACGAGTTGGACGACATGATCAACAGTCCCCTCTGGGATAGCGCCGCGCCGGCAAGTCTTCCTGGCAGATCCCGTTGCGCGCCGGCGCCTCTGATTCCATAATGGTCCATCTCATGGCAGGAGCGGGTCGTGACACGAGCGTTCGGACTGCGTCTGGTATTGATCGTTCTGGTTGTCGCGGGAGCGACACTGTTTGGCGGTCTGGCCCGCCAGGCGTGGAGTGACAGCCAGGCGCACGGCCACATGATGGCGGCACGCATCGGTGCTCTCGCGGCCCTCCGGCACGCTCGCGCCGTCGGCGTGCCCGTATCCCGCCTCGCGCCCCTGCAGACGCGCTTGCGAACACTCGACTCCACGGCGGCGCCGTCGGCAACGTTGATCGTCGGCACCGAAGCGACGAGGTTCTACGACGGCCAGGCGCGCTCGTATCGAGAGGTGCGTCGAGCAATTTATCGAACGATCAACCAGGTGACCGCCGAGATGCGCACGCAGGCGCGGGCCGTCTTATCCGACCTGGCATCGGAGATGCGGACCGCCCGCGCGCTCCGACTGCACCCGCTCCACGCTGACGCCGTCTACCAGTCGTCGCTCCAGGCCATTTCTCTGTCGTCAACCACGCCCCGGCAGTACGCCACGCTCCTGGCGTCACTGCAACCCGCGAGGTCGACACTCCGGAAGTCGATCGCCGCGCGCCAGGCTGCCATCGGTACCATCGTCAGCTCCGCCGGGAACTCCGTCGCGGGCATTCAGAAGCGTGCGGAGGCAGAAGTCGGAAGTGTGATGCCGCAAGTCGCGCTGTTGACGCTGGTTTCATCCCATGCTCCGGAGCTGTCTGCCACGCTGCTCTCAGCCCAGCACGTCGTCGATGACCAGTCATCCGTGACATCCGCTGCCGCCGCCGACGTGGAACTGGGCAGCCGCATCTCGTACGTCCGGTCGGTTCTGGCTCGGGATCTCCCTGCCAGGATGATCGTCGTCTCCACCGAGAAGCAGTGGGCATGGATGTACCAGAACGGCAATCCGGTGTACAACACGCCGGTGACGACAGGCGGTCCGGAGTTACCGACCTACCACGGCGTTTTTCATATCTACATGAAGGTCACGCCCTGGGTGTTCCACTCTCCGTTTCCCCCAGGTTCGCCGTACTATTACAACCCGACTCCGATCACGTATTGGATGCCGTTCGATGGGCAGCAAGGATTGCACGATGCCTGGTGGCGCTCCAATTTCGGTCCCGGATCCAACGTGCAGCCGACCGACCTCGGCAACGGGAACACGATTCTCGGCACGCACGGGTGTGTCAATCTCCCCATGGCGGCGGCTCAGTTCGTGTGGAACTGGGCGCCGTTGGGCACGACGGTCGTCGTGAACTAGCGCTCGAGTCCGACTCGCCGGCGGGGACGGGATCCCCACCGGATGACCGCTCCCAGGATGTAGGTGAGTGACGCAAAGACGGCGACATAGACGCCGAAACCGCCAACCACGCCCTGGCACTGAATACAGGCGTACTTGCCTACTTCAAAAACGGAGAGCAGCAAAAGAATGATCCCCAGCAGGAAGTAGAGCAGAGGTGAGGAGAACGGCAGCGGGGACAGACCGAACTCGAGAGCGGCCACCGGATACAGAACCAGGAAAATCGTCGCCAGAAATATGACGATGACGATCACCGAGTAGACCTCGGAATAGGTGAAGGCCCATTGATCGTGGGCGCCCTGGACGTTGGTGACGAACCACGGCAAGAAGAGGCTCACCAGCGTCAACAGGGATGAGACAAGAACCACCCAGTCGCCAAGCGTGATACGGCGCAGCTCAAAGCCGCGTCGCCGTGGGCGGGCCCTCCCCATAGCGCCTCCCTAACGCCATAAATCTGTTGCAGTGTACACGGAGACGCCGCGCGGAGGGCGGGAATCCTCTTTGTGCTACTCTCGAATTGGCTCCCGAAGGCCGTTTCGGTCACCTCACACCGGCGGCGGAGAGTCACTCGGGCGTCGCTACCCGATCATCAGAAGCAGGGTGTCATGCTGACTGAATACATTCCGATTCTGATCCTGTCGCTGCTCGCCGGCGGCTTCGCCCTCACCAATATCGCCGTGACGCTCTTGTCCGGTCCATACCGCCCGAGCCGAGAAAAGCTGGCTCCGTACGAGTCCGGCATGACCGAGATCCAGCCCCCGCGGCAACGGTTCCCGGTCAAGTTCTATGTGATCGCTATGCTGTTTCTTCTCTTTGACATCGAAGGTGTCTCGTTCTTCCCGTGGGCCATCATCCTGCGCGGACTGCGGTTCCCGGGCTTCGTCGAGATGCTTATTTTCGTCCTGATCCTTGCGGTCGGATACGTCTTTCTCTGGAAGAAGGGAGCGTTAACGTGGGAACGCTAAATCCCGAGATGATGGGAGACGAGGTTCCGATCATCGAAGCCCCGACACTTCGGCGCCTGGAAGAAGCCGGGTTCGTGGCCGCGGGACAGGGAGGATTCCTGACGACCACGGTTGACGCGATGGCAGATTGGGCCCGCGCCAATTCGATCTGGCCGGCTCTTTTCGGCCTGGCGTGCTGCGCCATCGAGATGATGGCGATGAGCGCCTCGCGCTGGGACATCGCCCGTTTCGGAGCGGAGGCGTTTCGCGCCTCCCCTCGCCAGTCGGATCTCATGATCGTCGCCGGCCGTCTATCGACCAAGATGGCGCCAGTGCTCCGTCAGATTTACGATCAGATGCCGGATCCGAAGTGGGTTATCAGCATGGGGGCCTGCGCCTCCACGGGCGGCGTATTCAATAACTACGCGATCGTGCAGGGGGTGGATCAGATTGTCCCGGTGGACGTGTACGTGCCCGGCTGTCCTCCTACCCCGGACATGCTGATGTACGGGTTCACCATGCTGCAGGACAAGATCAAGCGAGGCGAGCCGCCCGCCTCCGACAAACTTCTCAGCGGACGGGGCGTCTAATGGTCGGCCCAGTCGAGGCGGCGGAGGCGTTGCGGCGAGACTTCGGCGGCGACGTCCTGGACGTCGTTCACTTTCGCGGCGAGGTCTCGGTGCTGGTCCGGCGCGAGAACATCGTGCCGATCGCCACGTACTGCCGGGAGGAACTCGAGTACAACTTTCTCTCCGATCTCACCTGCGTCGACTGGCTCGGGCGCGAGCCGAGATTCGACGTCGTCTATCACCTGACGTCGCTCGTGTCGTGGACCCGCCTGCGCCTCAAGGTGCAGACCGAGGAGGACGAGGCGGTTCCCACCGTGTCCGGTGTATGGGGAGCGGCCAACTGGGCCGAGCGCGAAGTATACGATCTGTTCGGCATCGGTTTCGAGGGACACCCTGACCTTACTCGATTGCTGATGCCGTCGGGCTGGATCGGGCATCCGCTCCGCAAGGACTACCGCCAATCGGAAATTGCCTTACCTCGCCCCAAGACAGACAAGGTGTTGGAGACGCAGTAATGGCCATCCAACCGCGCGAAGACACGATGATCCTCAACCTGGGGCCGCAGCATCCGTCCACGCACGGAGTGCTGCGCGTGCTGGTGGAACTGGAGGGCGAGACTGTACTCAACGTGAAGCCGGACATCGGATACCTCCACACAGGGATCGAGAAGTCCGGGGAACGTCTCAAGTACCAACAGGTCATTACCCTCTGCGACCGGATGGGCTACCTCGACAACATGATGGATGAGCTGGCGTACGTGCTGGCGGTCGAGAAGTTGTTGGGGATCGAGGTGCCGGAGCGCGTCAAATGGATCCGCGTCCTGCTCGCCGAGCTCGAACGCATCTCGAGTCACCTCGTCTGGATCGGGACCCACGGGCTGGACCTGGGCGCGATGAGCATGTTCATGTATGCCTTCCGTGAGCGTGAGAAGATCCTGGACATCAAAGAAAATCTGTCGGGTGTCCGGATGATGACGAGTTTCATCCGCATCGGCGGGTTGGCTCAGGATCTCACTCCGCAGTTCGAGCCGATGGTTCGCGAATTCATCCGCTACTTCCCGCAACGTCTGCAGGAGTACAACGAGCTCCTCACCAAGAATGAGATCTGGGTCGAGCGCACGAAGGGAGTCGGCGTGCTCCCGCCCGACGTCGCGATCAACATGGGATGCTCCGGCCCGACCCTTCGCGGCTCCGGCGTCCCGTATGACGTGCGAAAAACGATGCCGTACAGCGGCTACGAGAACTTTGACTTCGAGGTGATGGTAGGCCGAAACGGCGACGTGTACGACCGTTTCTGGGTGCGAATTCAAGAGATGGCACAGAGCCTGCGTATCGTGGAACAGGCGCTTGACGGACTCCCCGAAGGTCCGTGGCGAATCGACGATCGCAAGATCGTGCCGCCGCCGAAAGACGAGATCGTCACCAGCATGGAGTCGCTCATCCATCACTTCAAGCTGTACACGGAGGGGCTGAAGCCGCCCGTGGGTGAGGTGTATCAGGCCATCGAAGGTGGCCGGGGAGAGATGGGCTACTACGTGGTCAGCAATGCGACGGGTAAGCCCTACCGATTCCATATGCGTGCGCCATCGTTCTACAACCTACAGGCTCTGCCGAAGATGGCACACCGTTGCCTCATCGCCGACCTGGTCGCGATTATCGGGAGCACCGACATCGTCCTGGGGGAGATCGACCGCTAGATGGCCGTTCTTACTGACGACGCGCGCCGGCGGATCGGCGAGTATGCGGCACTGTACCCGGCGGCGCGGTCGGCGCTGCTGCCGGCACTGCACGTGGCACAGAACGAACTCGGTTGGCTGCCGCGCGACGCAATGGAAGAGGTGGCAGAGCTGCTGGGCCTGGACTGGGACCAGGTGGAGGAAGTCGCGAGCTTCTACACGATGTACTACAAGGATCCCGTCGGCACCTACGTCCTGGAAGTGTGCAAGACGGTTCCCTGCGCCTATCTCGGCGCCGACGACATCATCGACTACGTCTCCGCCAAATTGGGTATCCAGCCGGGTGAGACCACCGCCGACGGTATGTTTACGCTCTTCCGCGTCGAGTGCCTCGCCGCCTGTCACCGCGCCCCGGTCATGCAGGTCAATCATCGGTACTACCAGAACCTCACTCCGGAGCGCGTTGATGCCCTCATCGAGGCCGCGCGCCAGCTGCAACTGCAATCGGCGGGTGCCCCGGGGTTCGCGATCCGGCGCACCTGGTCGGAATCCGTGGAGAACGCCCAGTGAGCAAAGAACCGATTCTCTTCAAGCACCTCGCCGTGCCCGATATCAACAAGCTCGGCGTCTACGTGGAAAACGGCGGATATGAGGGGTTGCGAAAAGCAGTGACCGACATGAAGCCGGAAGATGTGACCAAAGAGGTCAGCGACTCGGGTCTACGGGGACGCGGCGGGGCCGGCTTTCCCACAGGCCGCAAGTGGAGCTTCATTCCGAAGGGTGTCCTGCCGACGTACCTGGTCGTCAATGCCGACGAAAGTGAGCCGGGAGCATTCAAGGACCGCGAGTTGATGGAGCGGAATCCCCATCAACTTCTGGAAGGCGTCGCCCTCTCTGCTTACGCCATCGGATGCCGCCTCGCCTTCATTTACGTGCGCGGCGAGTTTCTGTACATCCAGGAGATTCTGGATGCCGCGCTCGCGGAGGCCTACGCGGGCGGATATCTCGGCAAGAACATCTTCGGTTCCGGCTATGACATTGAGATCGTCGTCCACCGCGGAGCCGGCGCCTACATCTGTGGAGAGGAAAGCGCCCTCCTTGATTCTCTCGAGGGATACCGAGGGTTTCCGCGGCTCCGCCCTCCGTTCCCGGCGGTCAAGGGCTTGTACGGGCAGCCCACCGTTATCAATAACGTCGAGACTCTCGCCAACGTGCCGCATATCGTGCGTCACGGCTCAGCCTGGTTCCGCTCGTACGGCACCGAGAAGAGCCCGGGGACAAAGATCTGCTCTATCAGCGGTCCGGTCCAGAAGCCGGGCAACTATGAACTCGAGATGGGAACCCCGTTCCGCGTCCTGCTGGAGGAGAAGGCGGGCGGCATGCTGCCCGGCAAGACGTTGAAGGCCTACATCCCGGGGGGCGCGTCGGCGCCCATGCTCCCTAATCGGCCGGAGTTCATCGATGTCCCCATCACGTATGAGGACTATCCGGCGGTCGGCTCGACCATGGGCTCGGCCAGCTTCATCCTGATCCCGGAGGACGTGTGCATCATCTACGCCCAGCTGCGGATCAGCGAGTTTTTTGCGCACGAATCGTGCGGCAAGTGCATCCCGTGCCGTGAAGGGACTCCCTGGTTGATGAAGACCGTACGGCGCATCGAGCGAGGGGAAGGTCGAGAGGACGACTTGCCTCTGCTCCTGGATATCTGTGACAACATTCTGGGAAGGTCGTTCTGCGCGTTGGGTGACTTCTCGACGTCGAACATCGTGGCGTCGATCAAGTACTTCTACGACGAGTATGAAGAGCACATCCGCCGCCGCGCCTGCCCCCACATCTCCGCGACGGCCGCCGTCGCCTAGGGAGCCCCAGTGGACGACCTGGTCAACATCACCGTGGACGGCCTCAAGATGCAGGTGCCGAAGGGAACTCTGCTCTGGGAGGCATGTCAGGCGCATGGGATAGACATCCCGATCTTTTGCTACCACACCAAGCTGGGACCGGTGGGAGCCTGCCGAACCTGCCTGGTGGAAGTCGAGGGCATGACCAAGGGCCCGATTACCGCGTGCTCGACTCCTGTCACCGATGGCATGGTCGTTCGCACGCGCAGCCCGATTGCCCAGAAAGCACAGCGTGGAATCCTTGAGTTCCTTCTCCTGAATCACCCGCTGGATTGCCCGATCTGCGACCGCGGCGGAGAGTGCCCGCTGCAGGATCAGACATTCGCCTATGGACCCGGAAGCAGTCGCTACGTCGAGCCCAAGCGCCATCATGTAAAGCCCATCGTCCTCGGGCCGACCATCGCGCTCGACCGCGAGCGCTGCGTGCTGTGCTGGCGGTGCGTGCGCTTCACGGCCGAGATCGCCGAGGACAAGTCGATCGTGTTGCTGGACCGGGGTGATCACACGGTGGTCGGCACCTTCCAGGATGAGCCGTACGTGTCCAACTTCTCCGGCAACGTGGTTGAGCTGTGCCCGGTCGGGGCCCTCACGGCGCGCAAGCAGCGTTTCAATTTCCGTCCCTGGGAGCTGCAAAACCGGCCGAGCATCTGCCCGCACTGCGCCTTCGGCTGCAACATCAACATCTCCGTCCGGAAGAATGACGAGGTCATTCGGTTCCTCTCACGTGACAACCCGGAGGTGGACGACAGCTGGCTGTGCGACCGCGGACGCTTCGATTTCGAGTTCATCAACAGCCCGCAACGCTTGACGGCCCCGTTGGTGCGCGACGGCGATGCGTTTCTGGAAGTGTCATGGACGGAAGCGTTTGAGCTGATTTCAAACCGCTTGCGGTCCATCCTGGACGAATCCGGGGCACACGCGCTGGCCGGCATTGCCGCGGCGCGTATGACGAACGAGGGTCTCCATGTGTTCAAACGCTTCATGCGTGACGTGGTTGGAACCGGACTGGTCGATCACACGCCGCGCCCGAACCTTCGCCTGACGCCGGGCCAGCAACAGGCCTTCGCGCGGCTCGGGCGCAACTTGATGCCCATTGCTGGCCTCGACGATGCCAGGACGATCCTTCTGCTGGGAGCCGATCCTTCGGAACGCGAGCCGGTGATGGAGCTCCGCATCCGCCAGGCGGTCAACCGCCACGGCGCGCAACTGGTGATTGCCAACCCTGAGGAGATCACCCTGTCCCCCAAAGCGAGTCATGCCGCCTCGTATGAGACGGGTGGTTTGGCCGCGTTCATCAGGTCACTCACCAGCGCGCTCCGGCGTGGTCCGCAGGGAAGCAATAACGACGATTCGGCCTCCGCTCTCGTCCGCACGTATCTGGCAGAGGGTCCCATCGCCGTGATTTACGACGCGTCATTCCCCGGCACGCTCGACAAAGGTGATGCCGTACTCGCCCTGGATGACTTCGTGGAAGCGCTCCGGGCGCGGGCCGCGGTCGGCACTCTACCGCTGCTCGACGCGGCCAATTCCATGGGCGCGCGTGACCTCGATATTCTGCCGCCCGACGGTTGGTCCAGCTCGGTCATCGACGCCCTGCTCGGCCCCGATTCACAGGTTCGCGCCGCCATCCTGGCCGGTGCCGACCTCGCTGCCGGAGCGGGCGAAGAGACGCTACGGCGCTTGAATCAGTTGGACCTGCTGGTCGTGCAGGAGTTGTTCATGACGGAGACGGCTCGTCTCGCCGATGTCGTGCTCCCCGCCGCCTCGTTCGCGGAACAGATCGGGACCTTCACCAACAGTGAACGGCGGGTGCAACGACTGCACGAGGCGGTCCCGGCTCCCGGGGTTGCCCGCGCCGACTGGGAAATCCTCGTCGATCTCTCGCAGCACTTTGACAACGCCCTCCCCTACGCCGGTGCCCGGCAGATCTGGGACGATATCCGGCGGACCGTGCCGGCGTACGCCCCGGTCGCGTTCGACAGCATCGGGCCGCGCGGCGTGCGCATCGAAGAGACGCAGGTGCTGGAGAGCGCATGAACGACTGGGGAGATGTCCTGGTCACCGGCATCATCAAGAGTGTCATTGCCCTCGCGCTCTTGATGGCGGGCGGCGGCCTCCTGACACTCATGGAGCGTAAGATCCTGGGCCGGCTGCAGACGCGGTACGGACCAATCCGGGTCGGCCCCTTTGGGTTGCTCCAGCCCCTGGCCGACGGACTGAAAATGCTGCTCAAGGAACAGCCGGTCCCGGCAAATGCCAAGATCGGCGTCTACCTTGTGGCACCCGCCATTTCTCTATTCGTTGCGTTCATGGCGTTCGCCATCGTGCCGGTCGGGCCGTCCTTCTTTCTGTTTGGAAAAATGCGCACCCTGTCGGTGACCAACGTCAACATCGGCATGCTGTATTTACTGGCAATCCTTTCGCTGGGCGTTTACGGGGTTGTCCTGGGTGCCTGGAGCTCCGCCAACCGGTACTCTCTCCTGGGCGGGCTCCGCGCGGGAGCCCAGATGATCTCCTATGAGATCTCGCTCGGGCTCGCCATTTTGGGAGTCGTCGTGCTGGCCGGAACGCTCTCCCCCATCGGCATTGTCGAAGCGCAGAAGGCCCCCGGCATGACCTGGTTCGTCTTCCTCCAGCCGGTCGGGTTTTTCCTGTTCATGATCGGCGGGGTGGCTGAAACCAACCGAGCGCCGTTCGACCTTGTCGAAGCCGAACAAGAATTGATCGGCGGCTACTTCACGGAGTACGGGGGGATGCGCTGGGGCCTGTACATGCTGGCCGAGTACATCAACATGCTGACGGTGAGCGCTCTTGTCGCCACGCTCTTTCTCGGCGGGTGGATCGGGATCGGAACCGGCATCCTCTGGACGGTGACCGCCGCTCCCTGGGCACAGCTGCTGGGGGTGTTCTGGTTCTTCGTCAAAGTGGCGTTCTTCATCTTCGTGTACTTCTGGTTCCGGGCCACACTGCCCCGGATCCGGTACGACCAGCTCATGGGATTCGGCTGGAAAGTGCTGCTCCCGCTCTCGGTCCTGAACATGCTGGTCACCGCTCTGTACGTGTCCCTGCGATGATGGGTTGAGAGGACTGAATTGGCATTACTCGAATTCGCCCAGGGCCTGGGAGTCACACTCCGGAACATGTTTCGGCCTCCCACGACCATCAAGTATCCGGAGCAGAGGCGTGTTCTTCCCGAGCGCGAGAGAGGACGGCACGTCCTGCATCGCTATGAAAACGGTCTCGAGCGGTGCATCGGCTGTTACCTGTGCGCCGGCGCCTGTCCGGCGGATTGCATCTACATCGAGGCAGCGGAGAACACGCCCGAGAACCGCGTGTCGGCCGGAGAGCGGTACGCGCGTGTCTACGAGATCGATATGCTCCGCTGCATCTTCTGTGGCTTCTGTGAAGAAGCCTGTCCGACCGGGGCCATCACGCTCGAGCCGATTCTCGACATCTCCGATTACTCGCGCGGCCCGATGATCTACACGAAGGACATGCTTCTGGAGCCGCCCCGAAACCTGGACGATCTCGCTGCCGAAGCCTCACATCGCTAAGACGAGGAGTTTTCACCGTGTCGGTCGTTGCGGACATCGTGTTCTGGATTGCTGCGATCACGGCTATTGCCGGCGGCGTCGGAGTTATCGCGGCCCGGTCGCCGATCTATAGCGCCCTCTCATTGATCGCAACGCTGGCGCAGCTGGCCGTTCTCTACATCCTGCTCAATGCGCAATTCATCGCCGCCGCGCAGATTCTGATCTATGCGGGCGCCGTCATGGTGCTCTTCCTCTTCGTCATCACCTTGCTGGGAATCGAGGGATATCCGTTTCTGGGCGCCCAGCTCCCGTTCCAGAGGCCGGCGGCCGTTATTCTCTCGGCCCTTTTGCTCGCCGGCGTGATATTTTTTGTCGCCGAATCGCCGCACTGGCTCACCGGCGTGCACGGAAACTTCACCCAGCAGCTCAATACGGATAACGTGCGTGCGTTCGGCGTGCAGCTGTTCACCACGTTCTTCTTCCCGTTCGAGCTCACCGCTCCACTTCTCATCGTGGCGATGATCGGGGCAGTGGCTCTCGGAAAGCGGCGCGCCGGAGGGACAGAGATTTGAATCCTCTCGTCCCCGGAGCGGATCACTTCCTCGTTTTGAGCGCGATTCTTTTCACGCTCGGGGTGATCGGTGTCTTGACCCGGCGCGATCCTCTCATCATTTTCATGTCGATCGAGCTGATGCTCAACTCTGTGAACCTCTCGTTTGTCACTTTCTCCCACTATTTGAGTTCGGCGGACGGCCAGGTTTTCACCTTCATCATCATGACGGTGGCCGCGGCAGAGGTCGTGGTGGGCCTGGCCCTCATCGTGTCGATCTTCCAGAGCCGTCAAGAGATCGATGTAGATGAGCTCGATGAGATGAGAGGCTGACCGTGCCGTACGCCGTCTACTTGATCTTGTTTTTCCCCTTCCTCGGGTTCGTGCTCAATGCGCTGCTGCCGCTAAACAACCGTGTCGTCAGCCTGGTCGGACCGGGCAGCGTGTTGTTGGCATTCGTCTCCGCCGCGTACTCGTTCAACTGGCTGCATGGAAGACCGGACACGCCGCTGGGCCGGAGCTACGACGCGGTGTTCACGCGCTGGGCTCTGGCCGGCCCGTTCCACCTCAATGTCGGCTTCTTGCTCGATCCCTTGTCCTCGCTGATGACATTGATCATTACGGGCGTCGGCTTTCTGATCCTCGTCTACTCCACCGGATACATGCGCGGCGAGGATGGGTACCGCCGCTTCTTCGCCCAGATGGATCTCTTCATCCTCGCCATGCTGATCCTGGTCCTGGCGGACAACTACATCTGGCTGCTGATCGGGTGGGCAGGGGTCGGTCTGACGTCGTATCTGCTCATCGGGTATTACTTCTTGCGCCCCTCGGCGGTAGCCGCCGCGCGCAAGGCGTTCGTCATGAACGTGATCGGCGACTGGGGCATGATGATCGCCATCTTCATGATGTTTGTGCTGTTCGGCGGCGTGGACTTCAACACCGTCTTCACGAAGGTCCATGTGCAGCCGTATGACGGGCTGATTCCCACGGTGCTGGCCCTCTTCCTCCTGGTGGGAGCCGTCGCCAAGTCGGCGCAAATACCGCTCTACACCTGGCTTCCCGACGCGATGGAGGGCCCCACGCCCGTGAGCGCGCTCATCCATGCCGCCACAATGGTCACGGCCGGCGTCTATCTCATCGCGCGCTCTTACCCTATCTATCAACAGTCACCGTTTGCCCTGCACGTGGTCGCCTTCATCGGCTGTGCGGGCGTCGTCTTCGCCGCGACCATGGGCCTGGCCAACAACGACATCAAGCGGGTGCTCGCGTACTCCACCATGAGTCAGATCGCGTATATGTTCTGCGGCGTCGGTGTTGCCGTGTACTCGGCCGGCATGTTTCACCTGCTCGAGCACGCGTTCTTCAAGGCTCTTTTGTTCATGGGGGCGGGCGCAGTCATGCACGCGCTCGGTGACGAGCTGGACATCCAGAAGATGGGAGGTCTGCGGCATAAACTGCCGTTCGTCTACTGGACTTTCCTGGTGGGCGTCCTCGCCATCATCGGTACCCCGTTGTTCTCCGGCTTTTTCAGCAAGGAGGATGTGATTGGGGCGGTTTTCGGGCGCGCGCAGAGCGGAGACGGCTGGGACTGGCTGGTGTGGGCGTTGCTGGTGATCGGCGCCGGCTTGACCGCGATCTACATGTTCCGTCTGTTCTTTCTCGTCTTCCACGGCGATCCGCGCGACCGCGAGTTGTATGACCACGCGCACGGACCCGGTTGGTCGATGAAAGCGCCCATGTTGGTGCTCTCCGTTCTCGCCGTCATCGGGGGCTACATCGCGTTTCCCGGCCAGTACAACCTGCTCGATGCGTTCCTGAGTCCGGTCTTTGCCCGCTGGCCCCACAACGGCCCCGCCATAGTGGCGCAGCCGTTCTCGCTGGCGTCCATGCTCGCGACTCTGCTTCTCACGCTGGTCGGGTTCCTGGTCGCGTATGCCATCTACTACCGACGCAATCCGGCTCCACAGCGCGTCGGGAGTCTCGCCCCTGCCGTTTACCGGCTCTTGTACCACCGCTACTACGTCGATGAGATCTACGACGCGGCGTTTGTATGGACGACGCGCACGTTCTACCGGCTGACGGACCGTTTCTTCGAGGAAGACACTCTGGACAACATCGTCGATGGATTCGGCGTTGTCACCCGGCTGGCGGGAGGGTGGCTGCGGGGCGCGCAGACCGGGTTTGTGCGGAACTACGCCCTGGGAATCCTCTTCGGCGCCGTCCTCATCGTCGGCTATTACGTGATAGGTGGGCGTTGATGCCGATTACCACCAACACTCTGCATATCCCTCTGCTCACGATCATCCTCCTGCTTCCGTCTCTCGGAGCCGCCATCTGCTGGGTGGTTCCGAGCGTTCGCCTCGCCCGTCTTCTGGCTCCTGCGGTCGCGATCATCGACTTCATTCTCAGCGCCTTCGTCCTGGTGGAGTTCCACCTCACGGGGTCGGCGTGGGAGTTCCAGCTCGCCGACCGCCGCGACTGGATCGAGAGCCTCCCCGGCATCGCCCATCTCGGCATCACGTATTGGCTCGGAGTAGACGGGGTCTCCGTCTTTCTTGTGGTCTTGACGGGACTCATGATGGCCATCGCCATTGCCGCCGCCACTTTCATGATTACCGAGCGTTTGCGGGCTTTCCTCATTCTCATGCTCTTCCTTGAGACCGCTCTGTTCGGCGTCTTCATGGCGATCAATCTATTCCTCTTCTTTGTGTTCTGGGAAGCCATGCTCATCCCCAGCTACTTCTTGCTCGGGGTCTGGGGCGAGGGCCGCCGCTTCTACGCGACGATGAAGTTCCTGGTGTACACGATCTTCGGCAGCTTCTTGATGCTGGTCGGGATCTTTTATCTGTGGTCGCGTACGGGAACGCTCGACATGGCCGGGCCGTCGGGGCTGGTGGCGCACCCCCTTGACCCAACGGCGCAGACGTGGGTCTTCCTCGCGTTCACTCTGGCTTTCGCCATCAAGCTGCCGCTTTTCCCATTGCACAGCTGGGCTCCGGACGCGTACAGCGAGTCGCCGGTCCCCTTTCTCATTGCACTCGCCGGCATCATGTCGAAGGCCGGCGCCTTCGGTTTCATCCGCTACTGCGTCGCCCTTTTCCCCACGGCGGCTCACAATTTCCAGGCGCTCATCTCGATCCTCGCAATCATCGGCATGCTGTACGCGGCTGGACTGGCGCTGGTGCAGACGGACATCAAGAGGCTGGTTGCGTACTCCAGCATTAGCCATATGAATCTCATCGTGCTGGGGATCTTTGCTCTGAACGCGACAGGGATTGATGGATCCGTATTGCAGATGATCAACCACAGCGTCATCATTAGCGGCCTGTTCCTCGCCGTCGCATACATCACGGCGCGGACGGGGACGCGTCTCTTGCCGCAGATGGGCGGGCTCGGCCGGCGCTGGCCCCTGCTCATGTGGCTGTTTTTCGTGTTCGTCCTGGCCGGGCTGGATCTCCCCGGCCTGGGCTCCTTTTCCGGGGAGTTCCTCATCCTGCTGGGCGTGTTCCGGGAAAACGCATGGTACGCGTCGATCGCCGCGGTGACCGTCATCCTTGCCGCCTGGTACATGATTCGCTTCTTCCAGGACAGCATGAACGGTCCGGAGAAAGAGCCGATCGAGCCGGCGGCGGAACCGGCCGCCGACGCCGGGAGCGTGTACCAGTTCCCGGTGTTCCAGCGGTTGATTCGCGGTGATCTCCTGCCGGGCGAGATTCTTCTCTACGTCCCTCTCGTGCTCCTGATCCTCTACCTCGGCGTCAAACCGGTCACGGTCACGCGTCGCGTTGACCCGACGGTGGCGCGCCTGGTGACGCTCGTCAGGTCGGCGCCCTCGCCGGGATTGGGAGGCGGGCCATGATGCTCGTTGTCAGCGTACCCCTCCATGTAACCCTGGCCGACTGGGGCTCGATTCTGCCGGAGCTTGTCGTCACCGGGGGCTTCCTCGTGCTCCTCCTCGCCGACGCCTTTATCCCGGTACGTCGCACCGAGGTCGCCACGGGTATTGCCCTGCTCACGATCCTTCTTGCGTTCCTCGCCGCGATGAACCTGTGGTCCCACGGCATGGCGGCCTCTCTTTACGACACGGTCAGCAGCGACAAGTTCGCGGTCTTCTTCGATTTCGTCATCCTCGTCTCGGCGGCGCTGACCGCGCTGCTCTCGCCCAGCTATATCCGGTACTCGCACTTCGATCCCGGCGAGTTTTACGCCCTGATCCTGGCGTCGGCCGTCGGCATGATGTTTATGGCGGCCGCCATCAGTCTGATGGTGATTTTTATCGCCCTCGAGCTCCTGTCCCTCGCTCTCTACATCCTGTCAGGCTTCGAACGATCACGTCCCGAGTCGCAGGAGGCCGGCTTCAAGTATTTCCTGCTCAGCTCCTTCGCCTCGGCGTTTCTCGTGTATGGCATGGCCATGGTGTACGGGGCCACCGGTACCACGCGGATCCTGCAGATCGCCACGTGCCTCGGTCATGGGGCGGGCTGCTCGGCAGCGGCATCGGCGAGCCCTCTGCTCTATATCGGTGTCGGGTTGATGCTGGTCGGGTTCGCCTTCAAGGTGTCCATCGTGCCCTTCCATATGTGGACGCCGGACGTCTATCAGGGCGCACCCACCCCCGTAACGGCCTTCATGTCGGTCACGACCAAAGCAGCGGTCTTTGCCGCCTTCATCCGCGTCTTCAACTTCGCGCTTGCGCCGATCGAATCGCATTGGTACGGCGTCGTCTGGGCGCTGGCGATCGTGACCATGGTGGTAGGCAATATCGTCGCCCTGGTGCAGACGAGCATGAAACGCCTTCTTGCATACTCGGGAATCGCCCACGCCGGGTATATTCTCGTCGCGCTCGCCGCCGACAACGCGCTCGGCCAGACATCGGTGGCCTTCTACTTCCTGGCGTACGCGTTCATGAATATAGGTGCGTTTGTCGTGGTCGCCGTGATGGAGAGCCAGGAAGGGCCGGTGGGCGACGAGATCGCCAGTTATCGCGGTCTCTTCTATCGCAATCCCTCGCTGGCCGGGGCCACCGCGGTGTTCATGTTCTCTCTCGCCGGTTTCCCGCTCACCGCCGGTTTCGTGGCCAAGTACCTCGCCTTCTCAGCGGCGGTGCAGGCACACCATACCGATCTCGCGATTATCGGCGTCCTCACGAGCCTGATTTCGATTTACTATTACCTGCGCGTGGTGTATGTCATGCTCCGCCGGCCGGAAGTTCCCGGCGTCCAGTCGCCCCCGACGCCGGCAGCCGCAGATCTCGCGGCATGGATTGCCGTGGCGGGCACAATTGGCCTCGGCATTATTCCCACCGGCTTCCTTAACCTGGCGACGCAATCCGTCACGGCGATCCGCTATATCTTCGGGCTGCCGTGACGGGGCCGAACAGGAGTTTCGGGTGGAAGATGAGAAGTTTGACGCGATAGTGGTGGGCGCCGGCCCGGCGGGCTCAGCGGCCGCCTACACCATGGCCAAGGCAGGCATGAGCGTCGTCGTGTTCGAGCGCGGGGACTATCCGGGTGCGAAGAACGTGATGGGCGGGGTGCTCTTCCGGGAGGCCGTGGAGGGCGTCTTCGGGAAGTTCTGGGAGGAGGGCGCGCCGCTGGAGCGCCCGGTGGTCGACCAGCGGCTGTGGATGCTCGGTCAGGAGTCGGTCGTCACCGCGGGATTCAGGACGCAAGCGTTCGCCGCGCCACCGTACAACGCCTTTACTGTGCTCCGAGCGCAGCTCGACCCGTGGTTTGCCAAGCAAGCCGAGGATGCGGGCGCGTACCTGATCACGGAGACGCAGGTAACTGACCTGGTGTTCGATGACACGGGCAGGGTCATCGGGGTGCGCACCGGACGCGAGGGGGACCTTTTCGCCGATGTCGTCATCATGGCGGAGGGCATCAATGCCTTCGCAACCGTCAAGGCGGGCCTGCGCCGGGACTTCACCATGGAAAACGCGGCTCTCGCCGTGAAGGAGATCCACGCCCTGCCCCCGGAGACCATCAACGATCGCTTCAACCTTCGCGACGGGGAAGGTGCCACGATCTTGCTCCTGGGCGAGTTCTCGCACGACATGATGGGGAGCGGCTTCATTTACACAAACAGGGACACTCTCTCGGTCGGCGTTGGGGCCATCGTGAGTCATCTCGTGGAGACGAAAGTGCGCCCGAACGACGTGCTGGACGAGATGAAAAAACATCCGGCGGTGCAACCGCTGCTGGCAGGCTCCGAGATCAAGGAATACTCGGCTCACCTCATCCCCGAGGTGAAGTATTCCGAGCTGCCGCGTCCGTACGGTGACGGCTACATGCTGGTCGGCGATACCGCCGGCTACGTCAATTTCCTCTTCCAGGAGGGGTGCAATCTCGCCATCGCGAGCGGCGGGATGGCGGGGAGAGCGGCCGTGGAGGCCTGGGAGAGGAAAGACTATTCCGCCGCGTCGCTCTCCACCTACCAACAGAAACTGGACGACAGCTTCGTCCTCCAGGATCTCTACGAGCTGCGCAACGGGCCGGCCTTCTTCCGCAATCACCGCGAGTTCTTCGGCATCTACCCCCGCATGCTCAACCAGGCTGCCGAGGACCTCCTCACCGTCTCAGGGCTCTCGAAGAAGACGGTCGGCATGAGCATCCTGCGGGACCTGCACCGTCAGCGTCCCTTCTGGCGCGTCGGAAAGGACATGTTCGACGCGGTGCGGGCGTTCATCTAGCCTTTTTTGTCGTCAGTAGCTGCGGGCCACGACAACGCGGGCGCGCGCCGGCTCACCACAGACGATGCAGGGCCCGTTGGGCTCGGATTCCTCTCCAAACGGGATAACACGCACCGTCGCCTTCTCGCGGGCGAAGGCGCGCTCGCATCCCTGGCCCTCGCACCAGTTGACGCGGTAGAAGCCGCGCTGCTCCTCCAGGCCGCGGGCCAGGTCCTCCAAGCTGCCCGCCTCGTGGGTGTTCTCGTGGAGGAAGGTCAGGGCTCGCGCGTAGAGCTGCTGCTGGATCTCCTCCAGCAGGGCGCCGGAGCGGGCCACGAGCTCGGATCGGGGCGTACTTTCCTTGGTGCCGGTATCACGGCGGGCGGCGACCGCCTGTCCGGCCTCGACATCCCGCGGTCCCACTTCCAGACGGAGCGGCACACCCTTCAACTCCCACTCGTTGAACTTGAAGCCCGGTCGGACCGTGTCGCGATCGTCAATCTCCACGCGAATGCCGCCGGCGGCCAGGTCGGCGGCGATGCCGGCGACATAGGTCTCGACCGCCGCCCGCTGCTCGTCGTCCCGCCAGATCGGGACGATGACGGCCTGAATAGGCGCGATACGCGGCGGCAAGATCAATCCCTTCGCGTCGCCGTGAACGAGGACGATGGCCCCGATAAGTCGGGTGGTGACCGCCCAGCTGGTGGACCAGGGGTTCTTGCGCTCGCCGTCACGATCGAGGAACCAGACGTCGAAGGCTCGGCCGAAATTCTGGCCGAGGTTATGAGAGGTACCCATCTGCAACGCCTTCCCGTCCTGCATCATGGCTTCCATGGTGTAGGTGATGTCGGCGCCCGCGAACTTCTCGCTCTCCGATTTGCGCCCGGACATGACGGGTATCGCGAGCTCACCCTCGATGAAGCGAATGTAGAGATCGAGGATGAGCCGCGCCTCGGCGTCGGCCTCCGCGGCAGAGGCGTGCGCGGTGTGGCCCTCCTGCCACAGGAACTCCATCGTGCGCAGGAACGGCCGCGTGCGGATCTCCCAGCGCACCACATTGGCCCACTGATTCAGCAGCAGCGGAAGGTCCCGATACGACTGGATCCACTTCCGATACATGTCGTAGATGATCGTCTCGGACGTCGGCCGGACCACCAGCGGCTCGGTCAGCTCCTCGCCGCCGCCGTGCGTGACAACGGCAAGTTGAGGAGCAAAGCCCTCGACATGCTCCGCTTCCTTCGCGATAAAGGACAGGGGGATGAAGATCGGGAAGTATGCGTTCTTGTGGCCGGTGGCCTTCAGCTCTCCATCAATCCAGTTCTGAATGAGCTCCCAGACCGCATAGCCGTACTCGCGGATCACCATGCAGCCGCGCACCGGACTGTAGTCGGCCAGCCCAGCCCTGACAACCAGCCGGTCGTACGGATCACGCGACTCCTCAGTTTCCTCCGCCTCCGGCGTCGTGACCACGTCCTCAGCCATAGTCCCTTCCCTGCTCCATGCCAACGAACCGCCACCGGACGTTCGCGGCCTGGCTTTGTCTCTTAGGGCAGTCTACCCGCTTGCAGACGGCCAACTAGCTCCGCTGCGTCTCTATTCCCAACCCACTCGCCTCGCGAGCCACTCCCTGGCGATCGCCCCCTGCGCTGCCTGAAAGGGACGGAGGGTCGGTAGGCCGGGCGGGACCGGCTGTAGGGCGCGGTGCGTGAAGTAGCCCGCGATCGAGGCAAGGACCGCATCAATGCGATCCGGATCAACGTCCCCAGCGCCCTCGAACGCAGAAAGAAACTCTTCCGGCGGCGGGCCGCCTTGCATCCCCACGCTGGGCGCCATGCCAAGGACGTCGATCCACCACGCGCCGACGGATGCGTTGGGCCAATCGACGACGTAGACGCCGTCCTCCGACAGAAGAATGTTGTCGGCGCGCAGGTCGAAGTGCAACAGGGTAAGTCCATGGGCCGCGTCAGGCGCATCAGATTCCAGATGGGCGAGACGGTCGAGGTGGCGGCGCGACCAGGGATCAAGGTTGGCGGGAGTCTCGGTATGCAGAAGCCGGAAGCCGTTGATGGACTCAGCCAGGATTTCGGCCGCGGGCGGGGCAGGTACGGGCGCGGGAGTCAGGGCGATAAATTGAGCCGACAGGGCTTCCACGACCCGGTTCAACTCCTCGCGCCGCCACGGCAGTTTCGGGTTGTGCCCATCGATGACCTCATAGACCAGCGCCAGCCAACCCCGGCTTTCGACGGTGTGCAGCAGCCGCGGGACCCGGGCCTTGCCTTGCAGCGCCCGCGTCATCTCTGCCTCGCTCGCATAGATGCCGGGACTATATGGGTTCAGTTGCTCGCCGGTGGCTTTGATGAAGAATCTCCGCCCGTCGGCGAGCCGGACAGCGCCGGCGAAGGCGGGCGAGAATCCGGCTCGCGCCACGGCGTGTTGCACAACGTGCCCACCCAGACGGGCCTCGATCGCGCCCCTCACATGCGCCGGCAGATCCTCCCACGTCAATCGCAACCCCGCCGCTTCCGGAAAGTCTTGGGCCATGCGTGAGGATACGTGACTCTCGCGTCTGGAGGCGACTATGCGTAATAGACGAGAACGAGGCCGATGACCGTGATAGCGATGCCCGTCAAGGTCAAGGTGGCCGGCACCCCGATGAGGGTGGCGACGCCGCCGACCACGATGAGCGGGGGAATCGCGACGGCAGCGGTCAGAGTCTGCTGCATGGCCAGCACCCGCCCGCGAACGGCCGGAGCCGCCCGTTCCTGGACGATCGTCTGCGCCGGAGCATTCACGAAGGCGACTTCCAGGCCCATCAAGACAGTGATGGGGAACATCGTCACGGTAAACCCGACTCCGGATGGAATGGGGAAACCTATGGAATGGAGCTGCTGCCAGAATGACGCTTCGAGCGGCACGGCGGCGAGACCGATGACGGTGATGCCGAGCGCGATGAGTGATACGAGAACCAGGCGGTCCTTGCGCAGACGAGCACCAAACTGACCGAGGACAAACATGCCGAGACCCAGGCCGATACCGGCTGGCGCAAGCAGGAAGAAGAGCGCCGTGCTGGTCTGTCCGAAGTGCAATGTGTTGGCCACGTAGTCGGGCCCAACTTCGGCCAGCAACAGCAGGAGCGTTGGGGCCAGTGACAGCTGCAGCAGAGCGACGGCCAGGGGCGGGTCATCGATGATGAAGTGGATGGCCTCGAGCAGATCGTGAATCACGCGTCTCCCCAGGTCCGAGAGCAGGATTGGCTGCGTGGCGGCAGAGTGGCGAGTGGGCGACGGCAGCGGAATCAGGACGAGGGCTGCGACCGCGAACAGCGCCGAGAGGGCAATCAGAGTGGTCGTCACACCGAGAACGGTGATGGCGATGGGAGCTAGGGCGAAGCCCACGCCCTGCGCGCCCATGAAGGTCAGCTGGAACAGCGAATTAGCCGTGATAAGTTGTTCGCCACTCACCAAGAGCGGAATGGTCGAGCCTTCGGCCGGGGCAAACGGCTGGCTGAGGACGGCAACGACGAAGGTGATGACATAGAGCCCGGCCAGATTGTGTTGCAGCAGCAGGTATCCCAGAACACCGACCACGCGCAGCACATTGGTCCCGATGAGAATCGAGCGTTTGGGCAGGCGATCCACGAATACTCCGGACACGGAGCTGAACAGGACGGTCGGCAGCTGCACCATGATGATGGTGAACCCCACGGTGACCGGCTTCTCACCGGTGATCGCGCCAACCATGATGATGAGCGCGTACCAGAGCGAGTTCTGCGCCGTCTGGGATGTGACCTGAGCCAGCCAGATCTCCAGAAAGTTGCGGTTTTGAAGAACGGACAGGAAGCCCGTGCGCGGGGTCAGTGGCGGTACGGGATATGTGTCATCGACGGCCGGCAGCGGCTCGGTCACTCCCTGCTCCTGGTTGGGCAGCGACATCTCTCAGTAGCCCATCGTACGCCGCGACCATCTGGAATACATCGTGCGATTGTGCCACACGGCGCGCCTCCTTGCCCATGGACGAGCGGCGCCGGGTGTCGGTGACAAGCGCTTCAAGCGCTTCGGCTGCCACGGCTACGCTCCCAGCCGGCACCAGGAGGCCGTTCTTGCCGTCCTGCACGAGCTCGGGGAGGGCACCCGCGTCCACCGCGACGACCGGCAAACCGGACGCGAGGGCCTCGAGAGTCGAAATGCTCTGCAGTTCGACGGGCGCCACGATGAAATACACGTCGGCCATGCGATAGAGATCGGGGAGGAGGGCCTCCTCGACATAACCAATGAATCGGATGGAATCGAGTCCGAGATCCCGGGCAAGTCGTTCGAGACGCGGCCGGTCCGCTCCCTCGCCGCCCACGACGTACTGGGCCACTCTCCCTCCGACGGCCGCTGCGGCCCTGATCCACACCTCCATGTCCTTCTCGGCGTCGAGGCGGCCCGTGTAGAGCACGACGGGGCGTTCGTCGAGGCCGAACCGCTGCCGTAGCGCGGGAGACTGCCCCGGCTGGAACCGCTGGGTGTTGACGCCGTTGGAGATAACCGAAACGCGACGGTGGAACCCCATATCGCGCAGCATCGTCGCCGCCGTCTCCGTGGGAGTCGCGACCGCGACACAGCGATCCAGAAGGTGCACGATCCAGCGGCCCAGCATTCGGGCGGCGGGCACGTGCACCACGGGCTGGCCGCGGAGTCCCCAGAGCGAGCACGACGGGATCGTGTGATTGGTGGCGGCGACGGGAATGCCGTGGCGCGGCGCGGCAAACACGGCTGCCGCGGACAGCGGAAAGGGGTGGTGAACGTGGATCACGTCCGGGCGAAACGCGTCGAGCCACCGAGTGAGGCCGAGTGGAACCGAGACCCGAACACGATACCCGAACGGCACGGGAAGCGTCGGGACACGCACGACTTCAACGTCGCCGTCCTGCTCGCGCCCTCCCCATCCGGTTGCGCTCGGCGCCAGAACGGACACGTCATGTCCGCGGCCCGCAAGGCCACGGCTGAGGTTCTGGACGAGAGCCGCCGGCCCGCCAATCCAGGGAGAGTAGAAATCGGTGACGAGTCCGATTCTCACCCGGCTGGTTCGCCGGCAATCACCGAAGTTTCCCGTTCAGCGGCGACGGAGCGCGCGCGCTCCTTCTCGATGCGCCGCCGCTCCATCGTGTACCGGAGGTCCGAGAGGCCGCTCAGCACGAAGTTCTTGTCGACCTTGTAGTAGAAGGACGGGTGGATGTAGCACAGATTGCTGCAATCCTGGCAAAACTTGAACTTGCCCGCCTTGTCCTGCATTTCGCGCCAACGCTCGGTCTCGAAGAACGTGATGATATTGCGGTCGAACTTTATGCGCTGGGCGATCTTGTGGTAGCAGGGGTAGAGGATGTAGCCGTCCGGCGAGATCGCGATCACCGCGTTGGACGCACGGCAGGCCCGGTTCTCGATGCGGTTTCCCCCCTGTTGAAAGACCCGCAACTCGGCCCAATTGACATATACGTTCTTCTCGCGCGCCACGGCACGTGCCTTGTCCAGATGCTGGACGGCGACTCCGTCATTCCCGAAGTACTCCCACTCCGGCTGCACCTTGAGGATGCACTGCTTCTGCCGGCACAACTCAATCATGCCGGGCAGAAGGTCCGCGTTGTCGTCCGTCAGGACAAAGATGATCTGGTAGTGCTCACCGAGCTTCCGCGCCAGGTCGAGGCTCTGGATCACGTAATCGTACGAGTTGTCCTGACGTAGTGAATTGTGAGGTTCCGGTCCGGGGGAGCAGAGCGAGAAGTTCAGAATATCGACGAGCCCGCGCAACTCCTCGGCCCGCCGCGGGTACAGGGTACAGTTCGTCGTCATCTGGGTTCGGAAGCCGCGCTCCTTGGCGGCGCGCAGCAGGGTCGCTATGTCCTTCCGTAGCAGCGGCTCGCCACCGGTAAAGTCAATGAGCCGAACACCGAGCTCTTTCAAAATGTCGAAGTGCTCGATGCTGGTCTGGGTCGGTGTGTACTGCGAGACGGGCAACACATCCATCGGCCCGTCCGGGATATTGCAAAAGACGCAGCGCGCGTTGCACTTATACGTGACGTAGTAGTACGCCATCACAGGCTTGCCCGAGATTGGACCGAATGCGAGATCCATGAGCTCGGGCACGCGAGGCGCAATCTTCCTGGGGATTGCCAAAGCCTTTCCTCCCATTTCTGGCGTCCTGACGGTCAAAATCAGTATACAGGGGTGGTTTTAGCACCGATATCAGGGAAAACACGTAGGAGGGGCGGGTGACAGGCGACGAGCTGGCCGTTGCCGGCGAGATTGCACGTGAAGCGGCGGCCCTCGTCATCTCGTACTTCGACTCAGATCGATTGGATGCGCGAGCCAAGGGCGAGCGGGATCTGGTCACCGCCGCGGACACCGCCAGCGAAGCGCTGATTGTGCGGCGGCTGCGCGAGGCCTTCCCGGGAGACGGCATTGTTGCCGAGGAGGGCGGTGACGAGCCGTCCACGACCCACCGTGTCTGGTACGTGGACCCGGTGGACGGCACCCTCAACTACGCGCGGGGTGTTCCCCTCTTTTCCCTTTCACTCTCGCTTTTCGACGGTCCGGTTCCGGTTCTCGGCGTCGTTTATGACCCGATGCGCCAGGAACTGTTCGCGGCTCGCACCGGTGACGGGGCCACCCTCAACGGGAAGCGCATCCGAACGAGCGGAGTCGAAAACCTCGACCAGGCGCTCGTGCACATGACAGTGGACTTCCACGAGGAGAGCTTATGGGCCGGCATCCGGGACATTGCCGACGTCGCTCCCGCTGTTCTGCGCACCCGCAACATCGGCTCGGCGGCACTCGCTCTCGCCTACGTGGCCGCCGGCCGCTTCGATGCGATGATCCACCGCTACGCCAGTCCCTGGGACTACGGAGCGGGAGTCCTTCTGGTGCAAGAGGCCGGCGGGGTGGCGTCGGCGCTGGGTGGGCCGGCATATTCGGTGGAGGATCGAGCAGTGCTGGCCGCTGCCACCGGCCGCCTCCACCACGGGCTCACGCGCCTGATCGACGCCACGGCGCATGTAGAATAGCCGGACCCCCGCCCTGTTAATGCCTGTACGCTCCCACCCTGCTCGCTCGGCTGCAGTCGTCCTCCTCATCGTGCTGCTCGTTCTCGGAGGATGGTTCGGAGCCAAGGCGTACCAGGTCTACGCCGGATTACATGACATAACAAGCGTGAAGGTGCCGACGGTCCGCGGCGAGAAGCGAGTGGTCATACCGCCGATTGACCGGTACCACCGCATCAACATCCTCCTGCTGGGAAGCGACAACGACCAGAAGAAGGAGGAAGCAGCGCCGCTCACCCAGAGCATGATCGTGGTAACTATCGATCCGCTGCACGACAGGGTCGGCCTCCTTTCCATTCCGCGCGACTTCTGGGTCCGGATTCCCGACCACGGATGGGCCAAGCTGGACCTGGCATTCAAGTACGGATACCAATCCGGCTTCCGGGGGGAACCGCGCGGCTTCCGGGGCGGTGTCGCGCTGGCACGCTTCACGATCGAGAAGCTCTTCAACATACCCATCGACTACTACGCCTGGGTTGGGCTACAGGGGTTCTCCAACGTCATCGATACTTTCGGCGGCGTGACGCTGGATGTGCAACACCCGATCCTCGACGATTCCTATCCGAACGACATACAGAGCCCGGATCCGTACGGTGAACGGCGGCTGTTCATCCCGCCGGGCTGGCAGCACATGAATGGGAGTCAGACCCTGGAATACGTCCGATCGCGCCACGGCGACCGTATCGGCGATTTCGGCCGGTCGGCACGCCAGCAGCAGGCGCTGCTCGCGCTCCGTAAGAAGCTGACGGCGATGAACGTCATCCCACGATTGCCCGATCTTGTCAGCGAATTGAAGAACAGCATTCGGACTGATCTGTCGCTCCAGCAGCTCTACCAGTTGGACGAGCTGTCGCACGCCATCCCTCGGCGATCAATCACGCGGCTGGTTCTCTCCGCGCCCACGTACTGCGCATATGCGTACGTCGACTACCAGGATGCTCTGACTCCCTACTGGAACAAGATCCTGCCGGCTGTCCATTCCCTCTTTTCGCCTCTTCCGCGCGCGCCGCGCACAGCCGGTCGGTCGTCATCACGGGCCACGCCCACGCCGACGTCCGGTCCCACCCCCACACCGCGGCCGGCTGCGCCGCCGACGCCGGCTCCATCTGCTCTGCACACCCTTCCCGGAGATTTACTCTTTGTTGAAGCGGGGAATATGTACCGACTGAGGCGGTCGGGCACGATCGAGCAACTCACGTGGTCCGGCGACGCCGCGATGCCCGCGGTGTCACCCGATGGAAAGGAGGCGGCGTTCGTTCGCTTCACCACCGGACTTCACCGGTTCGACAAGTACGCGTCCGATATCTGGATCATGACTCTGTCGAATCATCGACAACACATCATTACGCGCGACGAGAGTGCCGTTCCGGCCAACAACATCTGGGCCGTCTGGCCGTCATGGCTTGGCGGGAACGAGATTCTTTACTCCTCCGACCGTCAGTGGACAAGCCAGGCCCCGAGCGACGCCCGGCCGACGGATCTCGCCATCTGGGAGATGGGCGTCAATGGCGTGAATCCTATCCAGCTGACAAGTCCGGCCTGGGGAGCAGGCGGCGACGTCGATCCTCAAGCTCGCCCTGGATCGTCGCAATACGCATACGTCGCGTGGAATTATCTACCCAATAACCAGCCCTATTCACAGCTGATGCTGCGGGCTCCCGGCGGTGCGCCGGCCGCGCTAACTCCGGTGGGATGGCAGGTGCTACAGCCGGCATGGAATCCGTCCGGGACGAAGATCTCGTTCTTGCGCGCTCTGGGACCTGGCGGCATAGATCAACTGATCGTGGCCGACGTGGACGGTAGCCGCCTGGTTCATGCCCGGGTGCTGGCGACGGGAGAGTTAGCCCAGCCGGCGTTTACCCCCGACGGCAGGGAGGTCTCGTACCTTCGCGTCAACGGCGACGGCTTTACCATGGACATTGAACGGGTGGGCGGCGGAGGGATGCGCGTTATCCCTGTCCTTCCTTCGGATGTCGACGCGAAGTCGCGTCCAGTCTGGATCCCCGGAAGCTAACCGTCGGTCAGCCGCCGAAAGTCATCCTGCAAGACGGCCATGGCCAGACCGTTCGTGAAGGTGCCCTCGAAGTACGCCCAGTCTCGGAGCGTTCCCTCGACCACGAAACCGTTCTTCTCGTAGGACCGCCGCGCCCGCACGTTGCTCTCGTGGACGGTCAGAGCAACGCGGTGCAGGTCGAGCTCCCGGAACAGATAGCCGAGCAACGCTCGCATCGCCGACGTCCCGTAGCCACCGCCCCAGTACTCGGGATCGCCCAGAAGGATAGAGACCGAGGCGCTGCGATTCTGCCAATCCAGGTCGTAGTAATCGATCTGTCCAACGGGGTGGCCGTCCTTGGTCTGGATGATGTACTTGCGGGAGTTGCCGCGGGCCGCGTCCGCTGCTTCGCGCGCCGCGACTTCCGCCACGGACAGGGTTTGGCCCGGACGGCCCCAGTAGCGCATCACCCGCGGATCGTTCAGCCACGACGCCAGCAGAGGTAGGTCTGATGGCTCAACCGCGCGCAGGTCCACCCGCTCCCCTTCGATCATGGCGACCTCCCGGGAATTGTATCGCGTGGTACGCTATGCCGTGTTGCGCCGCTGCTCCCAGTTTCCGCACCTCTGTGCTGCGGTCGTCTCGCTCTGCGTTGTTCTCGCCGGTTGTGGAACGCGGCACGATCCCACGATCCTCCCCCAGCTGCAGGCGCAGAAGTCCGCCCTGGGCACCGTCACCGCAGGGGACGGACGTCTCTCGTCGGATGTTCACGATCTGGCGGCCGCGATGAGCAGAGGACACGCCGGCCCGGCGGCGAGGCGCCTGCGAGCAGATGCGGCACAACTGACGGCCGTTGGGACGCGCGAAGAGGCCGTGCTGGAGCGCCTGGATCGCGGGCGGCCCACGACCGGCACCCAGTACGCTCGCCTCCTCAGGGACGCGGTCGCTCACGAGGTCGCGGAAGCGGGGGCTCTTCGCCGCGCTGCCGCCCTCATACAGTCCGATCCCAACCTTTATCGCAGTGCCGGCTCGTTCCTTCTGGATATAAGATCGGCGCACGCGGATGCCGCGGCGGCGCTCGGTGCGGTCCGTCATCTGCAGGCCTTCCGGCGGGAGCACCGGAACGCATTGAGCTACGCGGTCACCAAAACGTGAAGGCATAAGGGTGTGATGGACGTACGCATCGCCATGACAGGATTCGGCAACGTGGGGCGCGGCATGGCTGAGATACTGGCGGCCCACGGTGACGACTACGAGCGCCGCTATGGCGTGCGCCTTCTGCTGACAGGAGTAGCCGACCGCGCGGGCGCGGTCGTGTCACGGGAGGGTCTCGACCCCCGTTCGCTCCTGGCGGCGAAGGATCGCACCGGTACAGTGGCGGGCGCACCCGGTGGAGAACACGGACTTCGGGACCGAGAGTTTCTGGAGGCGGCGCACGCTCAGATCCTTGTGGAAGCTGCGACGACGAACTTCGACGATGCCGAGCCGGGGTGGTCCTACATCCAGACGGCGTTTGACCTGGGAATGGATCTCGTGCTCGCCAGCAAGGGAGCGTTGGTCCTCCACTACGACGCGCTGATGCAGAAGGCGCGCCGCAAGGGTCTCCGCGTGCTTTTCTCGGCCACGATCGGTGCCCCGCTGCCGGTTCTCGAGATGGCGAACCGGGTGCTGATCGGGACCGATATCCTGGGATTCGAGGGTATTGTCAACGCCACGGCGAATCAGGTCCTCACGTCGATGGCAGGCGGGCTGAGCTACGACGAAGGCATCCGGGAGGCGCAGCGGGCCGGAATTGCCGAGACGGATCCGACGCTCGACGTGGACGGCTGGGATGCCGCCGCTAAAGCCGTCATCATCGCTCGGGCGGTCCTGGGCGCCGACGTGGGCCTTGACGATGTTAAACGAACCGGGATTCGGGGCATTACCCTTCGGGATCTGGAGGAAGCTCGCCTGGAGGGTCAGGCAATCCGGCTCATCGCGTCCGCGCGTAAGGTCGGCGCCGGAATCGATGCGGCAGTGAGGCCGGAGCGGCGCCCGTTGGCGGACCCACTGGGACGTCTGAGCGGCTCAGAAATGGGCATCGTCTTCCACACTGATCCGCTGGGCGCGGTTGCCGCGACGGTGGAGGGCACGGGGGGCGTGTCAACCGCCCTGACCTGTCTACGCGATATCGTCAATCTGGCTCGGGAGCGAGGCTGGACGTCGCCGTGATAGGTCCACCGACCCAGAAAGACCCATCCTCCGCGTGCTCCTTCTTCCAGATCGGCACGATCTCCTTGAGCCGGTCGATCGCGTAGCGGCACGCCTCGAACGCCTCGGCACGGTGCGGGCAGGAAACGGCGACGACCACGGCGTCGTCACCGATCTCCAACCGCCCCACCCGATGTTGGAGCGCGATCCCATCGACCGGCCACCGCGCGCGTACCTCATCGACCACCTGGCGAATCTTGTCCATCGCCATCGGCTCATATGCTTCGTACTCGAGAAACTCCACGCGCCGCCCCTCCGACACATCCCGGACGGTTCCGATGAAGGTGACGATCCCGCCGGCGCCGCGCTGTCGCACGGCTTCGATACATCGCTCTGGGGACAGTGGTCCCGGCGTTAATTCGATCATCTTGAACCTCCACTCGCCGGCTGGAGAAGAGCAACCTCGTCACCGCCGTGCAACGTATACTCCGGATCGACGACCTGCCGGTTCACGGCGAACGTCGTCGAGGCGCGAGCATCACGCAGCCGCGGATGACCCGTCTGTAATTGGTCGTACACGTCTTCGGCGGTCGCTCCCTCGGGCAGATTCAGCTCGATCCGGCTTTGTCCCACAATCTCACGGTAGGCGGCAAAGAGAAGAACGGACACGATCATGCGACGATCCCAGCGTCTTCGCCATCCGACGTTTCCCGAGACATCTCCAGGCGGGCCGCGGCCATGAACACCGTGATGAACGCGCGCATCATGAACTCAGTGCTTGAAATTGCGAAGGCCGGTGAAGATCATGGCCAGACCGGCCTTGTCGACCGTCTCGATCACATCCCGGTCCCGGATTGAGCCACCCGGCTGGATGATGGCCGTGACGCCCGCCTCGATGGCGCGCTCGACGCCATCGGTGAAGGAGAAGTACGCGTCGGACGCCAGGACCGATCCCCGCGCCCGATCCTCGGCCATGCGCACGGCCAGGTCCACTGCATTCACCGACTCATCTGTCCGGCTCCGACACCGACCAGGGCAAGCTTCTTCGCCAGGACAATTGCGTTGGACTTGACGTGCTTTACCGCGCGCCACGCGAATTGGAGGTCGGTGAGCTCCTCGAGCGTCGGCTGCCGCTTGGACACGACCTGCCAGCTCGCCGACGATTCCGCCGCGAGATTCGGAGTTTGCAGGAGGAAACCGCCGCTGATGCGTTTGAAATCCATCTCCCAGTACGGGATCCACGAGACGTTCTGGGTTGGACCGGACGCACTGCCGCCGACACTCAGAAGCCTTATAGCCTTCTTCCGCGCCAGGATCTGCACGGCTTCGGGTGTGAACTCAGGGGCGATCACCGCCTCGAAGTAGACCTTAACGAGCTCCTCGGCCGTGGTCGCATCCAGCGTACGATTTACCCCGACAATGCCCCCATAACTCGCTGCGGGATCGCCTTGAAACGCCTTGCGGTACGCCTCCTCCAGATCCTTACCCGCGGCGATGCCGGTTGGATTACCATGCTTGACGATGGCGGCCGTCGGGGCCGCGAAGTCGGTGGCCATCGCCCAGGCAGCGTCGAGATCGAGCAGGTTGTTGAAGGACAGCTCTTTTCCGTGAATTTGCTCGGCATTGGCCACGCCGCGAGGGGGACGCAGCCCGTGGGTCGGCGGAGCGTCCGAATACAGGGCGGCTTCCTGGTGAAGATTCTCCCCGTACCGCAGATCTTGCATCTTGTATAGCGGTACAGTGAAAGACTCAGGAAGGCGCTCGCCGGACAGGCCGGTGAAATACGACGTGATGTACGAGTCGTAGGCGGCCGCTCGCGCAAACGCTTTAGTGGCCAGCCGCAGCCGTGTTTTCTCCTTGTTGGCGCGATAGCGATAGAGCTCGGACAGAACGTCCTCATACTCCTCAGGATCCACCACGACGGTCACATCCTGGTACGCCTTCGCCGCGGCCCGGACAAGGGCCACGCCACCGATGTCGATGTACTCCAGGGCGTCGACCTCGCTCTCCCGGCGCGACATGACCTCGACGAAAGGATAGAGGTTGACGGCCACGATGTCGATGGGGACGATGCCGCGCTCGTCCAGAGCCTGATTGTGCTCGGAACTGGATCGGTCGGCGAGGATCGCCGCAAATATGTCCGGGTGAAGCGTCTTGACTCGGCCACCAAGAATCTCCGGATAGTCCACGATGGCGGAGACCGGCTTGCACTCGATACCGTTCTCGGAGAGGAACTGGTAGGTGCCGTCCGTGGCCACGATCTCGACCCCGAGTTCTCGAAGACCGGACGCAAAGTCCAGAATTCCGGACTTGTCGTATACGCTGATCAACGCTCGCATCGCACCCACCGCCCCGACACAACAAATCTCCGGCCCGGTGGCCGGAGTCGGGCACATTATAGTCAAGAGCAAAGGGCCACACGAGGCGGGAGAGTCCGGTATGGGCAGATCGGCGCGGTCGGACGTGCAGTTACTGGTGCAAGAGTTGCGAGCGATCGAGATGCTCGCCGAGCAAACCGAAGTCGAGCCTGGACGGACACAGGATTACTGGGCGACGTCCACGGAGTTGATTACCCTCGCCGCCGAAATCGACGACCTGGCATCTTCGGACCCTGACGCTACTTTCGATGATCCCCGGCTGCTCAACCTTCGGCGCCGTCTTCGGCGCATCGCGGCGGACCTGACGGAGATGGCGTCCGACTAGGCGCTTTCCGCCGTCGCGTGCAGCGCTGCGCTCTCCTCGGGGGTTACGCGATGCGACTCGCGATTGCGCCAGCAGCGCTGCGTCGCACACATGCACCGTTGCTGGTCCTCGCGCGTTTCCGGTGGCCATCCCTTAAGGCAGTAAATCTCATACAAGAGGCTCTCGCCCTGGGCCGTTCTCTGATCCCCATTGGCCCAGTTCTCCCGGTAGTACGGGCAAGCTCCCTTGTGGCGCCGGAAGCGCGTCTCGTCTCGCATCATGGTCCTCTCGAAATCCTCACCATCCTACCAAAGGCGCTAGGACGGCGTCGCGCTGGGCACGCCCCGCATGACCTGCAGAAGCTCTCGCACCGCATCGGCCGACTTGGCGAGGGACTGCTCTTCCTGCGACGACAGCTCAATTTGAATGATCTGCTCGACTCCCCCTTCCCCGAGCTTGACGGGCACGCCGAGAAACACATCTTGCTGTCCGTACTCGCCGGTGAGATAGACGGAGCAGGGCAGAATGCGCTTCTGATCCAGGAGAATCGAGTCCACCATGGTCAGGACGGATGCGGACGGAGCGTAAAAGGCGCTGCCCGCCTTCAAGAGATTGACAATCTCCGCCCCTCCCTGCGCCGTTCGCTGCTCAAGACCGGCAATCTTGTCGCGTGGCAGCAACTCGGGAAGCGGGATGCCGGCAACCGTGGAGTAGCGCGATAGGGGCACCATCTGGTCACCGTGCCCCCCGAGCACGAACGCCGTGACATCCTGCACCGACACGTTCAACTCTTGAGCGATGAAAGTGCGGAAGCGCGCAGAATCCAGCACGCCGGCCATGCCCACCACCCGCTCACGCGGGAAGCCGGTCGCATGAAACATCGCCTGGGCCATGGCATCCAGCGGATTGGTCACGACAATGACGACGGCATTGGGTGCGTGCTCCTTGATCGCCCCGCCCCACTCATTCATCACGCCCTGATTCGTCTGGACCAGGTCGTCGCGGCTCATTCCCGGCTTGCGCGGCGAGCCCGCCGTGACGACGACGAGATCACAGTCCTTCAGGAGCGAATGGTCAGCACCGCCGGTAAGCTTGGTCTCATAGCCGAGCACCGGGCCGCTCTCTTCGATGTCGAGCGCCTTGCCCTTCGCGAGCCCTTCCGCCTGTGGCATATCGAGCAAGACGATGTCCGCGTAGTTGCGCTCGGCGATGCGCTGTGCGGTGGTGCCGCCAACGTTACCCGCGCCGACAATGCCGATCTTGAATCGCATGGATTTCCTCCCGCCGCCCCCGTCCCGGGGCGCCTCTTCAGCCTACACCGCGCAACCGGTCAGACCGCTTCCGCTGGGCGGTCCGGCCGGACCGCGTCGGCCCCCAATATCGTGCGATAGACGCTGAGGTATCCCTCCACCATCGCGTCAACGGAAAACAGCCGCCGCACGCGCTCGCGGCACGACTCCCTCCGGATAGCGCCGATTTCGGATACAGCGGTGGCGGCTCCGACCACATCCGCCACGACAAAGCCTGTCTCGCCGTCGGCAACCACCTCAGGCACGGATCCGAGGTCGGTCCCGATCACCGGCGTGCCTGTCGCCATCGACTCCGCCATAGCCAGGCCAAACCGCTCGGGGATCGTCGTCAGGTGCAGTGATGCCCAGGCATCGCGAAACAGCTGATCGCGCTCGAGCGGCCCGACCGGCCCGATGAATCGTATCGCCTCGCCGAGTGCAGGCTTGATCTCACGATCGAAGTACTGCTGGTCCTGAATAATCCCGGCGATAATGAGCGGGCGCCCGGTCCGGCGCGCCACGTCAATAGCGAGGTGCACGCCCTTGTCGGGGTGAATGCGCCCGACGAATGCGAGATAATCGGCCGGTTCCGCATTGAAGGTGAACTCGTCGAGACGGATGCCGTTGTAGACAGTAGCGACGTACGGCAAGTACGGATCCCGGTCGGCATCGCTGATAGAGACGAAGTGGGTGTGACGGTACTTGCGATACACCAGGCGGAACTGGTCATTCGAGAAACCGTGAACGGTCGTGAGCATCGGCGTTGGGATCAGCCGCGAATATGTCAGCGGAAGAAAGTCGAAGTTGTTGTGGATGAGGTCGAACTCGGCGGCCCGCTCCATCAGCGAGGAGATGTGCAGAGCCTCCCAGACTTTGGGATCCAGGGTCTCATCTTCCGAGTACGGCCGCGGAACGACGGCGCGCAGCGTTCCGTCGGTGAGGGAGTCTTGCGTGGCGAACAAAGTCACGTCATACCCGCGTCTGACCAACCCTTCCGTCAGGTTAGTCACAACCGTCTCCCAGGCCCCGTAATGACGTGGCGGAGTGCGCCATGACACGGAACCAAGCACAGCGAGCCGCATCTCGTCCCCTTTCCTGCTCGTCATTCTATCGGCGTCGTCACGGGTGCCCGTGAACACGGCTCGACGGTACGCCCTTCTGCTGGGTGTTGCTGCCCTCGTCTTCCTGGCAGATCAGGTGAGCAAAGCGCTGGTGGTTGCGTCGCTCCGGGGCCGTCCTCCCATCCAACTGCTGGGTGGCGTGGTCTGGCTGACGTACGACGAAAACCGGGGCGCAGCCTTCAGCATTCTGCAGGCCGGAGGATACCTCTTCCAGGTGGTTGCCGTGGTGGTCGCCGTCGGCATCCTCGCCCTGTACCCGCGCATCCAGGGTCGCGCTCCGGCAGCTCGACTCGGCAACGCGCTGCTGTTGGGCGGGGCATTGGGCAATCTGGCCGATCGGGTCCGGCAGGGATACGTCGTCGACTTCATAGACCTTCGCTGGTGGCCCGTTTTCAACGTGGCAGACAGCGCGGTCGTGATCGGCGTCTTGCTGATCGTCGCTCACGGCGTCTGGTCGGAGCGGCGGGCGTGACGGCCGAGCGACGCGAGGTGCCGCCCGACGCGCAGGGGACGCGCCTGGACGTCTACGTCTCAGAAAGCATGCCGTCCGTGTCGAGAGCGCTGGCGGCGCGGCTCGCCCGGGAAGAACACATTCTCGTCAACGGCAACCCCGCCAAGCCGTCACATCGCCTCAACGCGGGTGACGTCGTCGAGGCCGAGATCATTCATCCAGCTGCGATCAGCGCAGCGCCCGAAGACATCCCCCTGGTCATCATCTATCAGGACGAGGATGTCGCCGTAATCGACAAGCCGCCGGGGCTCGTGGTCCATCCAGCGCCCGGCCACGCCGGGGGGACGCTGGCCAACGCCCTGGCCGCACAGTTTCCGCGGTCCGCCGGGGTCGGGGGGCGCGAACGACCCGGCATCGTCCATCGTCTTGACAAGGACACATCGGGGTTGATGGTCGCCGCCCTGTCGCCGGAAGCTCACCGTTCTCTGCAGGCGCAGATCGCCGCGCGCCGGGCGGGGCGCCGCTATCTCGCGCTGGTACCGGGCCGGATGCGGCCGGAGCAGGGAACGATCGACGCGCCGATTGGACGAGACCCGCGGAACCGGAAGCGGATGGCGGTCCGTGGCGTTGCTCCCCGCGACGCTCGGACCAGCTACCAGACGATCGAGCTGCTCCCCGGCTACTCTCTGCTCGAAGCATCGCTCCACACGGGGCGGACACATCAGATACGGGTTCACCTCGCCGCCGCCGGCCATCCCGTTGCGGGCGACCGCACCTACCAGGGTCCTCCGCTGCCCGGGCTCGAGCGGCAGTTCCTGCACGCCTATCGGCTCAGCTTTGCTCACCCCAAGACGGGACAGGACCTGCAATTCGAGAGCGCTCTTCCACCCGACCTGAGGCGCGTCCTGGACGACACGCGGCACGCATAGTGACAAAATTGGCGTATGTAATCTTTGTGCCGCAGCTCCTGTCGCATTCCTACATGTCGGTGTGGAAGCTGTCCATGTCCACTGCATGTCGTGGTGGCAGGCTTTTCTGGGAGGTTGCGGCGCCCTCCCAATTCATTGTTGGATTCCCGGGGGTTTGATACGATGACGTCGCGCTCCTCCTCTTCATCTCATCTCCCCGGGGGTCGACTTGGAAGCACACGCTCTGTGGCGCTCCGTTCTCTCTCAACTCCAGGATTCAATGGCCCCGGCGAACTTCAACCAGTGGCTCCGACCCACCAAGGGGCTCGATCTGGGCAATGGCGTCCTCACCGTGGGGGTGCCCAGCACGTACAGCCGGGAGTGGCTGGAGCAGCGTCTGCAGCCGGTCATTCGCCGGACCCTCACCGAAGTCGGACAACCCGATACCGACGTGCGCTTCCAGGTCGTCAGCGAACTCGCAGACGGGCCGGGGAGGCGTCGCAGCCGCAACGGCGCATACTCCAACCCGTTGTTTGACGCTCAGCGGTCGGATTTCAACGCCCGCTACACGTTCGCTGACTACATAGTCGGGGGCAGCAATCGATTTGCCCATGCGGCGGCGCAGGCCGTCGCCGAACAGCCGGGGGGAACCTACAACCCGCTCTTTCTCTACGGCGGAGTCGGTCTGGGCAAGACTCACCTCCTCCACGCGATCGGTCATGCCGTTCAGAAGTCTTATCCCGACTATCGCGTCGTGATTACCACCTCCGAGCAGTTCATGAATGAAATGATCCGTGCCATCCGCGATGGGAGCATGGACGACTTTCGCGATATCTACCGGCGCGTTGACGTTCTTCTTATCGACGACATCCAGTTCATCGCGGGCAAAGAAAGCACGCAGGAGGAGTTTTTCCACACCTTCAACGCCCTGCGTGACAGCGAGAAGCAGATCGTTATCTCATCCGACAAGCCGCCGAAGGCCATGAACCCGCTGGCCGACCGTCTACGGTCGCGCTTTGAAGGCGGACTCATCGCCGATATTCAGCCGCCGGAACTGGAAACGCGCATCGCGATTCTGCGGTCTAAGGCCGAGAAACAGGGGCTACCGGTCCCGCCGGACGTCATCCAGTTTCTCGCACGCCGCGTACCGAGCAATATACGTGAGTTGGAGGGCAGCCTCAATCGCATCCTTGCCTATGCGGCCCACAATGAGCGCCAGCTCACGATCGATCTCGCCGCAGCCGCGCTCGACAGCCTGAGTGGGCCGCGGCGCGCACAACTGACGCCCCAGTCGATCATCGACTGTGTGGCGAACTACTACGGCCTCTCCATGGACTCGCTGACCGGTAAGGGACGCGACAAGTCAGTGGTCGTGCCGCGGCAGATCGCCATGTACCTGGTCCGTGAGGAAACCAGTGTCTCTCTGGAGCAGATCGGCCAGATGCTCGGGGGCAGGGACCACACGACCGTCATGCACGGTTGGGACAAGATCGGCCACGCGGTCCAGGAAGACCATCAACTGCGCAATGATGTGCTCGCGATTCGGAGCGCTTTATACGGCACCGAGTGAGTTGCGTGGATAACACCCCGACCGGTGTGGAAAACCCCCGCGTCTCTCGACAAGTTATCCACCCATTCGACTGTTATGCAAACTAGCCGAAATGGGGATTGACGGTTCGGTACGTGAGAAGCGCCCATAAACGCGTCTCATCGGCCCGGTTCCACTTCTTCCAGGGGATGAGTTCCGCCGTTTCATGTGCCAGTGACGCCACCACGCTCACGCGCAGCGCTGGGGGGCCGGACGCGCAGCGAGTGCCGTCTCGCGCCGGTAACGGAAAGCACCCTTCCATGGTGACGTCGTAGACGGGCAGCTGACTCGTATACAGGGCCTTCATCACGGCAAAGACGTCGCCGCGCGCGGCACGCAGGCGCCAGATGCCGCCAAACGGGTGGTCATTCAGCTGAAAAATGATGGTGACCGAGCGGTAGGATGCCAGCACCTGGGTGGACGTGAGCGGCCCCTTCCCCGCGTCCGGAGGCGCCAGCGCGATCGAGAGCAGGCGCGACCGCTTGGGGTCGGTGGGCATGGGACCAAGCTGCTGGGCGACGATCCGGGTGACGCGCGCCTGAAGAACCCGGTCCGGCACGATCGTCGCGGGTGGCGGCGTTACCACCGTCGGCCCGCTTGCCACATGCCGCTGGAGAGCGCCGGTGGCCAGGAGGGTCAGAAAGACTCCCACGACAAAGCCGGACAGGGCGGCCGCGACCACCGGCGCCGGCGGCCGGGGCGGCCCTACGACGCCGTGATCGGCGTCTTCACCCGTGCCAGCGACGCTTTCAGCCATTGTCCCGCGAAGTCGGCCTCGCCGATGTAACCATTGGCCGGTTCTGCCTCCTGCAGATCCTCCGTCAGGGTCTCCGCTGCGATGTAGCCCCGGTGCGCGCGGATTGCATCCGCCAGCGGGTCGCTCGCCTCGTACCGTATGGTAATACGGTCATCGACGTTGAACCCCGCTGCTCGCCGCCAATCGTTCACGCGCCGGATCACTTCTCGTGCCCAGCCTTCGGCCACCAGATCGGGTGTCAGCGTGGTATCGAGGGCGACGAGGTAGCCGTCGGCAGCCATGGCGGCGAAGCCGGCTCGCTCCCGCGCCCCCGTGAGAATCTCGTCCGGCAAGAGCTCGACGAGGTGTCCGTCGGCGCTCACGACCACGGGCAGTCCGGATTCAACCTGGCGCGTCACCTCTGCCGGGTCCAACTCCGACAGCGCCTGGCGAATCGCCCCAACCTGCTTCCCGTACTTGGGGCCGAGCACAGGTAGGTTGGGCCGCACCGAGTATTCCATGTACTCCTCGGCGGTTCCCGCGAACTCGAGGTTCTTGACGTTCAGCTCGTCGAGGATGATATCGCAGAGCGTCTGTACATCCCCAGCCGTTTCCGGCGTCGGCGTCTTGACGAACATCGCCGCCAGCGGCTGACGGACCCTTATGGTGCTCTTGTCACGCGCGGCCCGGCCCAGTGCAACGACCTTTTGGGCAGCCGTCATCGCGTCCAGGAGCGCGTGATCGATCAGAGCGTGGTCGGCTTGCGGATAGTCGGTCAGATGCACGCTGAGCGCTACATCCGGGTTCGCGGGCCGAACCAGCTGCTGGTACAGATACTCCGACAGGAAGGGCATGAAGGGTGCGATCAGCTGGGCGAGGATGGTAAGAGCTTCGTAAAGGCTGGCGTAGGCCGCGAGCTTGTCGGCGTCCGACTCACTCCGCCAGAAACGGCGCCGGCTCCGGCGCACGTACCATGTCGACATGTCTTCAATGAAGGCATCGATGGCGCCGGCCGAGTGCGCCGCATCGTACCGATCGAGCCCAGTGCGTACATCACCAATGAGCACGTTCAACCGTGCCAGGAGCCACCGGTCGAGAAGGGGACGTTCGGCGGGGGGCAAAGCGCCCTGCTCCGGAGACCAGCCATCGACGTTGGCGTACGTGACAAAGAAGCTGTACGTGTTCCACAGCGTCAGCAGACGGCGTTTGATTTCGTCGAGCGACTGCCATCCGAAGTTCAGATTCCTCTCGGGATCGTGGAGAACGAACAGCCACCGCATCACGTCGGCGCCGGCACGATCCGCCGCCTCATCAAACGGGATGAGGTTTCCCCAACTCTTGTGCATTTCCCGTCCGTCTTGATCCCGCATGAGGGCATAGCCGAGGACGGTCTCGAATGGGGCGGCGTTCTCCAGGACGGTGCTCATCGCAAGCATCGAGTAAAACCAGTTACGGAACTGGCCCGGAAAGCTCTCCGTGATGAACTGTGCGGGGAACCAGTCCTGCCAGTAGGATCGATCGTCAAAGTAGCCCATGGTCGAGTACGGAACGATGCCGGCGTCGAGCCAGACGTTTCCCACGTCGGGGATCCGCTCAGCCACCTTGTCACATTGACCGCAGCGGATCGTCACATCGTCGATCCACGGACGGTGCGGCGACTCCAGTCCATCAAGTCCGCTGACAGCTCGCTCGAACAGCTCCTCCTTGCCACCGACCACGGTCAAGTGACCGTCCGGGCAGATCCAGAACGGCAGCGCGAGGCCCCAATAGCGCTTCTTCGAGATCATCCAGTCGCCCATGTTCCGCAGCCAGTCCAATTCACGCTCAAGTCCGTAGGGCGGCAACCAATGAATTTGCCTGGCAACGTCCATCATGGGCTCGCGCAGTGGACCCATCGAGATGAACCACTCGTCGACGAGGCGGAAGACGAGCTCGTGGCCGGACCGCCAGCAGGTCGGGTAGCGGTGCTCAATAGTCTCGGTGCGGTAGAGGAGGCCCTTGCGCTTGAGGTCGCTGATGATATCGTCCCCCACCGTGAGGACATCCCGGCCCGCCAGCGGCCCGAAGCCTTCGCCGTAGATGCCCGACTCGTTGATCGGCGCAATCACCGGGAGCCCGAACTGCTTACTCAAAGCGAAGTCCTCCGCGCCGCAACCGGGAGCGATGTGGACGAGCCCCGTCCCTTCGTCGGCGCTGACGTCTTCCCACGGGATCACCGTATGCTGAATCCCGTGTGCCACCGGTAGCTCGTCGAAAGGCCCGCGGAAGCGCCACCCGACCATTTCACTTCCCGGCATCTCGCCGAGCCGGTCGTACTCACCCCGCAGGACGGAGAGGCGCTGCTCCGCCAGGTAGTAGATGTCATCACCCTGACGAACCCTGACATACGTCAAATCTGGATTCACGGCAACCGCGACGTTCGACGTGAGCGTCCAGGGCGTTGTGGTCCACACCAGAAGAGACTCGCCCGGTGTTCCCAGGAGCGGAAAGGCCACGTAGACGGACTTATGTTTCAGTGTCTGGTAGCCCTCGGCTGCTTCCATCTCGGAGATGCCGGTGCCGCAGCCCGTGCACCAGGGCATGACGTCGTTGCCCTCGTAGAGCAGCCCTCGCTCGTGGCAGCGCTTCAGGAAAGCCCAGATCGCGTAGTTGTTCTGGTCCGACAGGGTGTAGTACGAGTTCGGCCAGTCCATGAAGTAGCCGAGGCGCTGAGACTGCTGGGTGATGGTGTCGGCAAACTCAAAGACGCTCTGCTTGCAGCCCCGTACGAATTCCGCGATGCCGAAGTCTTCGATGTCGCGCTTGGATGTGAATCCGAGCGCGCGCTCCAGGGTCACTTCCACCCACAGGCCCTGTCCGTCGAACCCGTTCTGGTAGCGCTGACGTTTGCCGAGCATCGTGTTGTAGCGCTGCCAGAGATCTTTGTACGTGCGTCCCCAGGCATGGTGCACTCCCATCTGGCCGTTGGCGGTGATAGGACCGTCGAGGAAGCTGAAGCGTTCCGGTGAATCGGCGTTCCGCTCCAGGTAGCGGCGCTCCACGTCGTTCTCTCGCCAGAAGTCCAGCACCTGGCGCTCGAGTCCCGGCACATCGAAGTCGCGCGGTACCGATGGAAACATTACTGAACTTGTCCTTCCAGGGGAAACAGCTGGATTTCCAGCCGCCGGTTCTGCTTGCCCTTGTTTTCGGTCTTCGTCACGCGCAGACCGCCTATCTCCAGCGTGTTGCTCACGTGGGTGCCCCCATCTGCCTGATGATCCAGGCCGACGATTTCGACGGTGCGAATCGGATCGACCTCCGGTGGCACCAGATTGACCTTCGTTCGAATGAGGTCCGGTATGGTTTCCGCTTCGGCGCGCGAGATAAAACGCACCCGTACCGGATATCCGGCGGCGATCGCTTGATTACTGAGATTCTCGATCTCGCGTATGCGCTCGGGCGTGAGATCGGCGAGGGTGAAGTCCATGCGGGCGCGGTCGGGATACATTTGATTGCCGGTGACCAGGGCGCCGTACTGCTGGAAGATGACGCCACAGAGCACGTGCAACGCCGAATGCGTCCGCATCATCTGGTAGCGGAAGTCCCAATCCACCACACCGTGAACCGAGGTTCCCACGGCCGGCGGTTTCCCCTCGACCGTGTGCATCACGTCGCCGCCACGCTTCTCGACGGCGACAACCTCCCAGCGTCCCGTCCCGGAGCTGACGAAGCCGCGATCGGCCGGCTGGCCGCCACCACGCGGATAGAAAGCCGTCCGATCGAGGATCACATTCTGGTCCTGGACGTCCACGACGACCGCATCGAACTCTCGGAGATAGCTATCGCTCTGATACAGAAGGTCCGTCATCCTCACACCACAAAAAAAGACTCGTCCCATGGGACGAGTCCATCTGAACCCGCGGTACCACCCACATTAGCCAACCGCTCTCTCATCGGACACGAGGCGCGCCTCGTCTCCCGCCGGGATAATGGCCGGCTACCCCATCGCCCGCTACCGTCATAAGAGTTCGCGGGGAGGCTCGGGAAGGATTTTCCGTTTCCCCGTACCGACCCGGCTCACACCATCCCGGGTTCGCTGCGCGGCGCCGGCGAGCGTACTCGTTTCCGTCACTGCCTGTGCATCATTGTGGCATGACTTGACGGAAGGGGTCAAGAAGGGCGTACGGGTTCCAGGAAGACGTACATGAGGCCGCCGCAGGCCCGGCCGCCTTCAGTGTCGTGATCGTGGAGAAGGTCGACCTCGAGGATCCGTGCCTCGCCCGAGTCCAGCACCTCCATCGCCGCGCTCCAGACGTCTGCCTCGCCACAACCGCCTCCCACCGTCCCGCTGGTGGTGCCGTCGGCGCGCACGATCATTCTCGCCCCGACCTCACGGGGTGTCGAGCCGCGGGTGTGGATGATCGTGGCAAGCACGGCTTGCTCGCCTCCGGCCAGAATAGATCTCAGCTCGTCGTACGGAGCGCCCATGGGCCAGCGTATCATTGTTCGGCCTGGAGTTCGCGCCCACTGGGCCGGCGGGTAGCATCGTCCCTGCGCCGGCCCCCGCTGAGAGAGAGGATGGCTTCCAGAACACCTCCCGCCACCGCCAGAGCCTTGTCCGACACAAGGAACGCGAGAGATGGGTCGAGGCGTGGATCCAGATCGCCCACTTTCATGCCGGCGGAGACGAGAGTATCGGGGCGCAGTAACCCGCGGACAAGGCCCGGAAACGGCGCTTCGATCGGCTCTCCGGCCACGCGGGCGACCACGTCACCAGCCGCCACGATGTCGCCGATCTCGCGTTGGACACTGAACACGCCCTGCGCGGGGGCCCGCAACACTCGCTCTACGCCGCGCCCGGCAACTGCTCCGGGAACACCCGTGTTCCGTTCGGCGCCTCCTTCCCATACGACGCGGCCCAGGTGCGGTCCGCGTTGCGTCTCTACCACCGCGTGCGCGTCCTCTGGAGCATGAAAGCCGGGTCCTACCGCCACCGTGATTGGTGCCATGTCGGAACGCGTTCCCAGGTTCCGCTTGGCCATCGTGGCATCAATGAGCACCGCCGGATGAAGAGCGGATAGCGATACTGTGGCCGGATCGACAAGGACCGGGATGTCGCCCGCCGCAATCAAGGATTCCACGTCGTCCTCGGCCGCCAGAACTCCGCGCGCCTCCTCGACCCGCTGCGCACCCTCGTACACTGCCTCCGCGAAGGCCACTGTCCGCCGCACGGCGACAGGCGCCGCGGCTTCCAGCACGACAACCTCGAAGCCGCAGCGCCAGAGACGGAGGGCGATCCCTGACCCCAGGTCGCCCCCTCCACGAATGACGGCGCGGATCATGTCTCCCCGCGGCTACCGGACAGCGGCCGGCCGGTCCCGCCCTGGCGAACCTGTACGATCTCGGCCATGATCGCCAGGGCGATCTCAGCCGGGGTTCGCGCCCCCAGATCGAGTCCCACGGGGGCGCGGACCTCTTTCAATCTCTCCACTGCGAAGCCTTTCTCTCGCAAATGCTCGAGGACCGTGTTGACGCGGCGTTTGCTCCCGATCATGCCTATGTAGGCTGCCGGCGTCGGTAACACTTCCTCCAGGCAAGCTTGATCGTGGACATGCCCGCGGGTGACGAGCACGACGTAGGTGTCGCCATCGATACCGAGCGCGGCAAGTGTCTCGCGATACGGCCCGACGAGAACGGTCTCCGCTTCAGGGAAGCGCTCCGAACGGGCGTACTCCGCACGATCGTCGAGCACGGTCACGTCGAAATCAAGGATTGAGCCGAGGGAAGCCAGTGGCTGGGCGATATGGCCCGCACCCACCACGATAAGACGGGGTGGGCGCGAGAGAACGTCGAAGAACACATCCTCGTCGCCCTCCTGCACGCGAACCGCCTCCAGACGCCCGGCGCCAGTCGCTCGATAGCTTCGTAGCCGGCTGCGCCGCGCGGCGAGGGACGCGAGTGCGTCACGGATGACAATCGGATCAAGTGCCTGATGAAGGGAGCCGTGTGTTTCACCGTCCTCCAGTACGACCATCCGCCGCGGAACGGACGTTCGCTGCGACCGCACGAGGACGGCGACAGCGACACCCTTCCCCGCCCGTCGTGCCGTCTCGACAACCGGCACGATTGCGCTCAGACCGGCATCGGCTGCCATGCACGAGTATAGAGAGCGTCTGTCGCCGGGTCAGAGACTCGGCGCTCAGCGGAGAATCGTCTGTGCACGATGCGGCCCGACGGACACGATACCCGCTTTCGCGCCCACCAGTTCCTCCAGTCGGCTTAGGTAGAAGCGGGCTTCAGACGGCAGGTCGAACCACGAACGGATATCGGAGATATCCGCTTCCCAGCCCGGCACGGACTCGAAGACCGGCTCCGCGTCGCGCAGCAACGGCGTGACCGGCATGTCGGAGGACGCACGTCCGGCCACGTCGTACGCAACGCAGATCGGAATCGACTCCAGGCCGCTCAGGACATCGAGCTTGGTGACCGCCATGTCCGTGAAGCCGTTCAGCCGGCGTGCATAACAGGCTGCCGGACCGTCGAACCATCCGACACGTCGCGGTCTTCCCGTCGTCGCACCAAACTCCGCCCCCTTGGTCCTGAGGTCGTCGGCCTCCACACCGTGAAGTTCGGTCGGCATCGGACCGGTCCCCACGGCCGTGGTGTACGCCTTGACCACCCCCACGACACGGTCTATCGCCGCCGGGGGAACGCCTCCCCCGACGGCTCCCCCGCCGGCGATCGTCGTCGAGGAGGTCACATACGGGTACTCGCCCCAGTCGATGTCTCGCATCGCTCCCAGTTGACCTTCCAGGACGATGGGGCGCTGCTCGGTCAGATATCGATCGACCAGCTCGACCTGGTCGACCAGCAGAGTCCCGAAGCACTCTCGCCATTCTCCGGCCTGACGCATGATGTCGGCCGGGTCGATCGCCGGGTGGCCGAGCCGCAGGAGAGTCCGGTTGGTCTCGGGGAGAAGGAGATCCAGCTTGCGTCGGACCACGTCGGGAAACAGAATGTCGCCCGTCTGAATGCCGAGGCGGGCAACCTTGTCCGCGTATGCCGGACCGATGCCGCGCTGCGTCGTCCCCACGCGTTCTTCGCCTCGCGCCTCATCCAGAAGGCGATCCAGAACGATGTGGTACGGCATGACGACCTGAGCGCGATTGGAAATGCGAAGTCCGGAGCCGGAGACCCCGGCACGCCGGAGGTCATCGAGCTCGCGCTGCAACGCGGCGAAGTCGACGACCATGCCGGTTCCAAGCAGCGAAATAGCGGCGGCATTGAAGATCCCCGACGGAAGTAGGTGAAGCTTGAACTCGCCGAGCCCGTTGATGACGGTATGCCCGGCGTTGCTGCCCCCGCCGAATCGAATGACGAGGTCTGCCGCTTCGGCCAGCAGGTCGGTGATTTTGCCCTTGCCCTCATCTCCCCACTGCGCTCCGACTATGGCGGTGACCGGCATCACGTCCTCCCCGACCGCTTTTGCGGTCCCGCGCGGATTATAGGCATCGATCTCTCGACATAACTGTCACGGTGGTAGTCTCCGAGAGAGTCACAGGAGGAGAGCGACGTGAACCAGCACGAGGAGAGCCTGCATTTCGAGACGCTCGCGGCCCGGGCGGGTGTCGGCATGAGGATCGGAGACACGATATCGACGGCGCCGCTGATCGATCCGTCGACGACGTTTACCTACGAGACGGTGAACCGGATCCACGAGGCACTTGGCCCGGAAGGGCAGGGCTTCGCTTACGCGCGCAACGCGAATCCCACCGTCGTGGCGCTCGAGCAGGTTGTCGCGTCGCTGGAGGGCGCGGATGAGGCAGTTGCCTTCGCCTCGGGCATGGCGGCCATAGCGGCCGCGATCCAGGCCTTTAGCATTGAAGCGGGCGATACCATCGTGGCCGGAAGCGGGCTGTACGGGGGAACGCGCGGCCTTTTCACTCAGTTGCTTTCGTATGACATTCAGACACGATATGTCGACATCTTCGACCTCGACGCGGTCGCCGCTGCGCTCACCGAGACGGGATCACGCCTCTTGTACCTCGAGTCCATGACGAATCCTCTTGTCGAAGTCCCAGATGTCGAGGCGCTGGTGAATGTGGCCCGCCCGCGCGGAGCGGCCGTGATCCTCGACAACACGTTCGCCACACCTTTCCTCTTCCAACCGCTGCGACGCGGGGTGGACCTCGTCGTGCACAGCGCCAGTAAGTTCCTCGCCGGCCATGGAGATGTCATTGCGGGCCTCGTCGTGGGTGACCGCTCCCGCGCGCGAGCCGTGCGCGACATTCGCACGGTGACGGGCGCCGTGCTGAGCCCATTCGAGGCGTGGCTCACCATGCGAGGCATTCGCACCCTGCCGCTCCGCATGCAGCGCCACTCGGAATCCGCCCTGCGAATCGCACGATGGCTGGAGGGGCAGCCGTGGGTAGAAAGAGTGCACTATCCGGGACTGCCGTCGCATCCGCAACACGCCATCGCCCGTCGAGAACTGGGAGACCTGTATGGTGGCATGCTGGCCTTCGATCTCAAGGGTGGCCGGGAAGACGCCCTGCGCTTCCTGGACGCGCTGCGCGTCTTCGTGCCGGGCACCAGCCTGGGCGATGTCGAATCGTTAGTGCTCTATCCCCCTCTGGCCTCGCACCGCCAGTTGGACGAGGAAGCCCTGCGGCGGATCGGCATCGGACAGGGGACGATTCGGATGTCGGTCGGCCTGGAAGCCCCGAGCGACCTGGAGTCCGATCTGCGACAGGCAGCCGAGCGTTCCGGGCTGCTGAAGGTGACAGCGGCTCAACTTTGACCGCCCTGCGGTCAGGTCTATAATCACGACACCAAAACCCCGCCCAGGGCCGGCGCGGGCGCCGGCGGGCTAGTGAGGAACGCCGATGAAGGAGTACCCGACAGACCGCATCCGCAATGTAGCGCTGGCCTCGCATCAGGGAACCGGGAAGACATCGCTGGTCGAGGCCATGGTGTATGACAGCGGAGCAACCACGCGCCTTGGCAAGGTGGAAGAGGGGAACACAGTCTCGGACTGGGACCCGGATGAGATCAAGCACCAGGTCTCGATTAACGTCGGTGTCGCTCCCGTGGAGTGGGACGGCTACAAGATCAACGTGATCGACACGCCCGGGTACGCCGACTTCCTGGGTGAGATGAAGGAAGGTCTGCGAGTTGCGGACTCCGTATTGCTCCCGGTGTCGGCGGTCGACGGCCTGCAGGTCGGGACCGAGATTGCCTGGCAGACAGCGGCTGATCGTGGTCTGGCCAGGCTCTTCTTCATCAATAAGATGGAACGCGAGAATGCCGACTTTGACGCCGTCGTCGCGCAGCTGCGAGAGCGCTTCGGCACGTCAGTGGTTCCCATCCAGATTCCGATCGGGCGCGAGCACGAGTTTTCGGGACTCGTCGATCTTCTGAGCCAGAAAGCCTACCGCTCCGGCGGCGAAGCAGGAGACGTGCCGGCCGACCTCCAGGATGCCGTTGCCGAGTATCGCCAGCAGCTCATCGAGTCGGTCTGCGAGAGCGACGATGACCTCATGGAGAGATACCTGGGGGACGATGCAATCTCCGACGAGGACCTGGCCCGAGCGCTCCACGAAGGCGCCGTGCGTGGCGAGATCTTTCCGGTTCTCTGCGGCTCGGCGACTCACAATGTCGGGATCGAGCAGCTCCTGGCGGCCCTGGTGCGGTACACGCCGAGCCCTCTCGAGGTCCAGGAAAGCCCGAACGGCAAGCTGGCCGCCCTCGTATTCAAGACGCTCAGTGACCCCTACGTCGGGAAGCTCAGTTACTTCCGCGTGTTCAGCGGGGCGGTGCAGAACGATTCCCACGTCTATAACGCCAGCAAAGAGCTGGATGAGCACATCGGGCCGGTGCTGGTCATTCGCGGCAAGCAGCAGGAGCAGGTGCCGAAAATATCCGCAGGCGACATCGGGGCGGTCGCCAAGCTCCACCACACGACAACCGGCGACACCTTGTCGACCAAGGACGCGCCCGTTGTGCTCGACCCCATCGACTTTCCGGAGCCGGCTTTCTCGGCCTCGGTCGTCGCCAAAACCAAGGCGGATCTCGACAAACTCGGCCAGGCGTTGCACCGAATCCAGGAGGAAGACCCATCCCTTCACGTGGAAAGAGATCCTGATACCGGGGAAACGATTCTCTCCGGCGTCGGTGAGTCACACCTGCAAATCGTGGTAGAGCGCATCAAACGCAAATACGGCGTCGACGTCGAGCTGGGTGAGCCTGCGGTGCCCTATCGGGAAACAATCACGAGTGCTGCCAAGGCGGAAGGTCGGCACAAGAAGCAGACCGGCGGCCGCGGCCAATTCGGTGACGTCTGGGTCGAGTTCGAACCCAGCCCGGAGGCCGACTTCCAGTTCGTGAACAAGATCGTCGGCGGCGCGGTCCCGAAACAGTACATCCCGGCGGTGGAGAAGGGCATCCACGAGGCGATGCGCAAGGGACCGCTCGCGGGCTACCCGGTCATCAACGTGAAAGCCACTCTGTATGACGGCAAGTACCACGACGTCGACTCCTCCGAGATGGCATTCAAGACAGCGGGAATCCTGGCTTTCCGCGAAGGGATGCAGAAGGCGCACCCGGTGTTGCTCGAGCCGATCATGAACGTCGAGGTCGTCGTGCCGGAGAGTTACATGGGCGACGTGATCGGGGATCTCAACTCGAAGCGGGCGCGGGTGCTGGGCATGGAGCCGATTGGCGGCGGCCGCACTCGCATCATGGCGCAGGCGCCGCTCGCCGAGATGACGCACTACGCCACGGCGCTGCGCTCCATCACTCAGGGGCGCGGATCATTTCATATGAGCCTCCTCGACTACGAGCAGGTGCCTCCATACGAGGCGCAGAAAATCATCGACAAGCGCAAAGAGGCGGTAGAGCACTAGCACGGCGCAAGGCGCATCGCGAGGCCGGTAGAAGTGGAGGGAGAGCACCGCTAGGCGGCGCTCTCCCTCTTTATTGTCAGTGGGCGTCCGCCGTGTGCCGGCTAGCGCCGGCGGCGCGGTGGGGGTCCGCGGGCAGAGACTGCCGGGTGGTCACGTACGCTGGTAGAATAGATTGTCAAAACTAGCGGGAGGAAGACTATGGGGCAAATCCTGACCGGGACGTCGTCGTGGACAGACCCCACTTTGCTGACCAGCGGGTGGTACCCTCCCGATGCCGATACGCCGGCCACGCGTCTCGAGTACTACGCATCGCGTTTTCCGCTCGTCGAAGTGGACAGCACGTACTACGGACTGCCGGCCGAGCGAACCGCCGTGCTCTGGGCGGACCGAACGCCGGATCACTTCACGTTCGATTTCAAGGCGTTTCGCCTGTTTACCGATCACCCGACTCCGATCAAGGCCCTTCCCAAAAAAGTCCGCGACGCGCTCCCCGACTCTCTTAAAGACAAGAGAAATATCTACCGCAAGGACTTGCCGAAGGATGTCGTTGACGACATCTACAGAATGTATCGTCAGGCCCTGATGCCGGTCCACAGCGCGGGCAAGATGGGCGCTGTCTTCTTCCAGTACCCGCATTGGTTCTACTTCAGCCGAGAGAACATGCAGAGGATTCTCGAGGCCCGCGAGCACTTCCCGGACTATCGAGTCGCGGTCGAGTTTCGACAGCCAAGTTGGCTGAGCGAGGAGAACCGCGAGAAGACCTTCGACTTCCTGCGGGAGAACGACCTGGCCTACGTGGCGGTCGACGAACCGCAGGGGACACGGGCCAGCATCCCTCCGCTCGCCGCCGCAACGACCGCCCAGCTCTCGGTCGTGCGCTTCCATGGACGTCGCGAGGAGACCTGGGTGGCACGCGACGTCGGCGTGGAGGAGCGGTTCAAGTACTGCTACAGCGAGGGCGAATTGCAGGAGTGGGTGCCGAAGGTGGAGCGACTCGCGGCCGAGACACAGCAGACGCACGTGCTGATGAACAACTGCTACTCCGACTACGGCGTCCGCAACGCGCAACAGATGGCCCTCCTGCTTCAGGCAGACGGAGCTCCCGTCGCGCGCGCGTGACTGACGCGAGCCGGCGCGTCCGCGAGATCGGCCGCGCCGCCGGATTCGACCTGGTGCGCATTGCCGAGGCGGCGGAACTCAACGTGGAGAGGGCCCGCTACATGGCCTGGCTGCGGGCAGGACGCCACGCGGAGATGGCCTGGATCACGGAAGAGCGTGTTGCGAAGGCGTCAGTCCCGGAGTCTGCACTGAAGGGGGTCCGCTCCGTCATCGCGGTCGGCATGACCTGCTGGGGAGGTCACCGCCCTCCCGATCGTCCCAACCATGGTCGAGTGGCGCGCTACGCGTGGGGCCGCGACTACCACGCCGTGATGGGAGACCGGCTCCGCGACTTTTCGCAGGCGCTGAGCGACGCGTTTGGCGGAGACCATCGCTGGTATGTCGACACCGGGCCGGTCATGGACCGGGCCTGGGCCCAGCGGTCCGGCCTTGGCTGGTACGGTAAGAACTCGAACATTCTCACCGAGCAGTTCGGCTCGTACGTCCTGCTCGGGGAGGTGCTGACCACTCTTCCTCTGACACCCGACCGGCCACTCACCGCCTCCTGCGGCTCCTGTTCACTCTGCGAAACGGCGTGCCCGACCGGCGCCATCGGGCCGTCATACAGCATCGACAGCAGGCGCTGCATCTCGTACCTGACGATCGAGCACCGCGGTCCCATCCCCCGAGAGTTGCGGCCACTCATCGGCGCCTGGGTCTTTGGCTGCGACGTGTGCCAGGACGTGTGCCCACCGACCATGCAGCACTTCGTGCCCGACAGCGCCGCCAAACGCGCCTGGGCAGATGGCGTCCGGGCCGAGATGGCGGGTAAGCCCACCAGCGCGCCGATCGAGGGTCCGGGGCCGATGGGCGCATTGATGGAGGGCGAGGTACGCCCGCAGCTCGACTTGCTTCGCCTGCTCGCTCTGACGCACGACGAGTACCTCGCGATGGTCCGCGGCACATCGATTCGCCGCGCTAAGTGCTGGATGCTCCGGCGCAATGCGGCGATTGCGCTCGGCAACGTCGGCACGGCCGAGGCGATCGAGCCGCTCGTGCGCGCTCTCCGCACCGATGACCACCCGGTCGTCCGCGGCCATGCCGCCTGGGCTCTGGCGGCGATCGAGCGGCGCCTGGGGATTCCCACCAGAGAGCATTTGAAGTCGGCGGCACCAGGCGAGCAGGACGCCACCGTCCGCGAGGAGATAGCGGCAGGGCTCATGCACCCGAGCCAGGAGATTCGGGCCTGACCCGTGGGGATCGAGTTTCCGTGGCGGCGGTAAGCTATGGGCCCGCCGGCCGCGTGTCCCCCGCCGAGACCGGCACCCAGCGGGCCTGGCCGCTTTTGTCGTCGTCGCATGGCGGGAAGCGGATGCCGGTCTGGTCGGCCGTCCATACCTCACCGCAGCCCGTGCAGCGGTACGTTCCGGCCGCCGGCACCAATTCACCTTTTTCGTACTGCGTCTGATCCTCCATCGTCGTCTCCTATCCTGCGGCAGCAACCGGCCCCCGGCCCCTTGCCGCCCCTTCATTGGGATCGAGCGCGACCGCCAGCACCTTGTCCATGTGATCAGCGAGTTCGATCCGTAGCTCGCGGCGCACATCTTCCGGGATATCGGCAATGTCCTGCTCATTCTCTTTCGGAAGGATCACCGTCTTGATGCCCGCGCGGTGGGCCGCCAGTACCTTGTCCTTGATACCTCCAACGGGCAGAACTCGGCCGCGGAGCGTGACCTCGCCGGTCATGGATGTCTCCTTGTCGACGCGGCGTCCCGTCAGGCTCGACACCAGTGCCGTCGCCATGGTGACGCCCGCCGACGGACCATCCTTGGGAATGGCTCCCGCCGGGACATGAATGTGGAAATCGTACTTGTCGTAAAAGCTCGGATCGATACCAAGATCCTCGGCACGCGCCCGCACATACGTCACGGCGGCACGCGCCGATTCCTGCATCACGTCGCCGAGCTGACCGGTCAGGATGAGGTTGCCCTTTCCCGGCATCTTACTGGCTTCGACGAAGAGGACGTCGCCGCCCACAGGTGTCCACGCCATTCCGGTGGCCACGCCGATCTCGTCACCTTCCTCGACTACTTCGCGGTGGAAGGGAACCGGACCCAGATAGTCGGAAAGGTTCTTCGCCGTCACTCGCACCCGCTTGGCTCCGTGCTGCGCCACCTGCCGCGCCACCTTACGCAGGACTGCGCCGATCTGACGTTCCAGTCCGCGAACTCCGGCCTCGCGAGTGTAATCGGAGATGCTGCGCTTGAGGGCCGCGTCGTCGATGCGGACACTGCCTGTCGACAAACCGTTCTCGGCAATTTGACGAGGCACGAGATACTTGCGCGCGATATGTAACTTCTCTTCCTCGGTGTAGCCGGACAGCTCGATGATCTCCATACGGTCGCGGAGGGGCGGTGGGATCGTATCCAGCACGTTCGCGGTGGCAATGAAGAGAACCTTGGAGAGATCGAACGGGACGTCGAGGTAGTGATCGGTAAAGTCCGAGTTCTGTGCCGGATCAAGCACCTCCAGCAGTGCTGCTGCGGGGTCCCCCTGAAAGCCGATGGACAGCTTGTCGATCTCGTCCAGCATAAAGACAGGATTCCGCGTTCCAACCCGGCGCAGACCTTGAATAATCCGTCCCGGCATCGAACCGACGTAGGTGCGGCGATGCCCGCGGATCTCCGCCTCATCCCGCACGCCTCCCAGTGAGATGCGGATGAACTCCCGGCCCAGGGCCCGTGCGATGGACTGCCCCAGCGACGTCTTTCCGACCCCCGGTGGTCCGACGAACGACAGGATCGGCCCCTTCACCTCTCCCCGCAGCTTGTGAACGGCCAGATACTCCAGAATCCGCTCCTCTATCTTTTCCAGGTCGTAGTGATCCTCGTCCAGGATTTGCTGCGCTTGCTCGAGATCGAGATTGTCCGTGGATAACCGCGACCACGGCAGACTCACCAGCCAGTCGATGTAGGTGCGAATGATGCCGTATTCCGGCGAGGCAGCCGGGACATGCTCGAGGCGCCGCAGCTCATCATCCGCTTGCTTGCGGGCACCCTCCGGCAGGTCCGCTTCTTCGACGCGCCGGCGGAGCTCGCCGGCCTCGGTCTCCTCTCCCGTCAGCTCACTGAGCTCTCGCTGCACCTGCTTGAGCTGTTCCCGCAGGAAGTATTCGCGCTGACCCTTGTCCATTTCCGAGCGGATACGGCTCTGGATTTCGGATCCAAGCTCGAGAACTTCCAGCTCGCTGGTCGCATACCCCGTCAGCCGCCGCAGGCGCACTCCGACGTCGCCCATCGACAGCAGTTCAAGCTTCTGCTCGTGGCTCAACTCGAGCGCGCTGGAGATGAAATCGGCGACGCGGCCCGGGCCTGAGACCTGGGCGGCTGCATTCGCCACCTCCTCCGGAAGGCTCGGTGACAGCGCGACAATCCGCTCGAAGAGACTGAGCAGATTTCGCTGAAGAGCCTCCAGCTCGGTCGTCTCCACGACGACGTCCGGCGTCTCCTCGACCTCGCCGCGGAGATATGGGTCGACCTGGGTGATTCTGCCGAGTCGCAGGCGCTCGTCACAGGCAATGACGAGGTGAATCGAGCCGTCCGGCGCCCGCATCAAGCGCAGAATGTGGGCGAGCGTGCCGAACTCGAAGAGGTTATCGGGTGTCGGCTCCTGCTGGGGATCGCGGAGCGGAAAGAGAGCCAGGCGCCGATCGTCATGGGTCGCAACTTGCGTCACCAACTCGACCGACCGATCATCCTTCACCACCATGGGGAAGACCATCGACGGAAATACGACGGTGTCGCCGGTGGGCAAGATAGCGATCTCGCTGGGGGCCGATACCTCCGGTTGGAGTACCTGCTCGTCTTGCTGGTCCGTCATCGTGGGCCTTTCGCCTGGGCCGTCACCTCGGGACGGAACGGAACCGGAAGTGGCAAGATCACTTCGAGCAGACCGTCATGGGCGGAGGCCTGCGCTTGCGCCGGGTCAACCGGGGCCGGCAAATCTATCACTGTCTCAAACGCACCGTGTGGAATCTCGAGCCGGTGGATGCGCCGAACGGTGTTGCGAACCAGCCTGGTCCGCTTCCCGGTCACGGTCATTGACCGTGGGGTTACGTCGACGCTGAGGTTGTCCGGCGATACGCCGGCAAGGTCCATGACGACGACGAGCGCCTGCTCGGTCTCGTAGATATCGACGTTGGGGCGCCAACGCCCCGCTTCATCGTGTCGATCCATGAGCCGGTACGCGTGGAAGGCGCCCTCCCGGCTTCGCCTCGTATCCCTATTCACACGTATCCTCTCGCTCTATCCGCCCCGCAGGGCGCTATGCGCGCCAGTCACTCTTGCGCGGCAGACGACGCCATGGATCGTGTGACCGCAGCGATCGTGCCAACCCCGGTCCCCGTGCCGCCGGGAGCCGACGATGATGAGCCTTCTCGGTTGAACGCCATGCCAGCGATGTCCATGTGGGTCCATTCGGCCCCCTCCGCGAACTCGCTGAGAAATGCCGCGGCCGTCAGGGCGCCGGCCCCGGCCGACCGACCCCCGGTGTTTTTGAGGTCGGCAATGGTGCTGTCCATGGCCCGCCGATACTCCGGGTACAGAGGCATGGCCCAGGCGCGATCGAGACCGGAGTCGGACGCTTTGACGACGTCCTCCACCCACGACATCGGCTTGCCGGTGGCAAGCGCGGCCGCGTGGCCCAGCGCAACCACCGCCGCCCCCGTCAAAGTCGCAAAGTCGACGATGTGCGTTTCGCCCTGCTTGACGGCGTACGAGAGGACGTCGGCGAGCACGAGCCGCCCTTCGGCGTCAGTATTGAGAACTTCGATCGTCTTGCCGTTCATGGCTGTCAGCACGTCGCCGGGACGCATCGCCCCACCTCCCGGCATGTTCTCCGTGGTCCCCACGTACCCCGTCACGCACACCCCTTGCGGCTGGAGGCGAGCGACCGCGACCATGCCCGCGATAACGGCGGCAGCGCCGGCCATGTCGCTCTTCATCGTCTCCATTCCCTCGCCCGTCTTCAACGAGAGCCCACCGCTATCGAAGGTGAGCCCTTTACCGGCAAAGGCCACGCGCTTCCGGGCATCCGGCGAGCCGTACCGTAGCGTGATGAGCCGGGGCGGCTGTTTGCTGCCGGCTGCCACGCCAAGCAGCGCTCCCATGCCCATGTGCTCAATCTGGTTCTCATCCAGAACTGAGCACTCCAGGCCATGCCGGCTCGCAAGCTCCTGAGCCCGCTCGGCAAGGACCGTCGGCGTAAGCTCGTTGGGGGGGAGATTGACCAACTCCCGCGCGATGTCGCGCGCTTCGCCCACGATTTGACCGACACGGACGCCGCTCTCCACGCCGTCCGAGGTCGACACCAGCGTGACGGTGTCCAGCCGGCGCGGCGTCCTGTCGGACGTCTTCTTGATGGCCGAGTCGTAGGCGCCTTCGAGCGCGCCTTCGAGGGAGGCCTGTCCCCACGCCTCGCCATCCATCTGGGAACGGGCCACGTACGCGATGTGGGAGAACCCAAGGCCGGTGAGGTAGCGTGACGCGACGGCAGCGCCGCGCTTGAGATTCAGCGCGGTGACGTCCCCGCGCTTGCCTGCGCCGACGACGAGAACCGGTCGCGCGCTCCGGCCGGCCGGGAGGAGAGTCGTGGTGCCGCGGCGTGTGACGGCAGGTCCAAGGTTGAGGAGAGCAGCGAGTTGCGCCGACTGCTCGGGTGACAGGAAGGGAAGGGAGGCCGAGTCCTCACCCTCGAACAGTGCCGTTGCGACGACAGCATTGTCGGCAACGTCCGAGACCTTGGATACCACTGATGCGTTCATGCTCACCTACCCCGCCGTTTCCGGCTGGCGCGTCAGCCCGAGCGCGCTGCCTACCTTCTCGAAGGCCGCCAGGGCCTGGTCAAGATCGTCGCGCGTGTGCTCCGAGGTGACGATGGTCCGCACGCGCGATTTTGCGTCGGGGACGGTTGGATAGCCGATGCCTTGTGCAAAGACACCCTCGCGGAACAAGCCATCACTCAGTTGCATGGCCTTGCGCCCTTCGCCCGCGATCACGGGAGTGATAGGGCTCTCACTGTGCCCGGTATCCAGGCCGAGGTTCTGCAATCCGCGCTTGAAGTAGCGCGTATTGTTCCACAGCCGATCGATCCTCTCCGGCTCGTCGAGCAGCACGTCCAGAGCGGCGATCACCGCGGCCGTCACAGCCGGTGGATGGGACGTGCTGAAGAGGAAAGGACGAGCCTTATGGATCAGCAGATCCCTCATCGCCTGCGTCGTGGCCACATAGCCGCCCAGGACGCCAATCGCCTTGGAAAGAGTCCCTATCTGGAAATGGACACGCCCGTGCAGGCCGAAGTGGTCCACGGTCCCACGGCCGTTTTTTCCGAACACACCGCTGGCATGGGCGTCGTCGACGTAGACCATGGCGCCGAAGCGCTCGGCGCGCTCGACGATGTCCGGCAGAGGCGCGACATCGCCGTCCATGCTGAACACTCCGTCGGTGATGACGAGCTTGCGGCGGAAGCCGGAGCTCTCCTCCAGGGCCCGCTCCAAGCCCGCCATGTCCGCGTGTGGGTAAATCTTGCGAGCGGCTTTTGAAAGGCGGATCCCGTCGATGATGCTGGCATGGTTGAGTTCGTCGCTGATAATGACGTCGCCCTCTTCGGCCACCACCGGAATTGTCCCCGAGTTACAGGTGAAACCGGATTGGAAAACCAGTGAAGCCTCGGTGTGCTTGAAGTCGGCCAGCTTCCGCTCCAACTCCTCGTGCATGTCCATAGTGCCGGCAATGGTACGGACCGAACCGGAACCCGCGCCGAAGCGGCGGGCCGCCTCTTCCGCTGCCGCGATGAGACGCGGATGGGTCGTGAGACCGAGATAATTGTTCGAGGAGAGGTTGATGACCTCGCGTCCATCGAACGTCGCCCGCGGGGCTTGGGGCGACTGGAGATCGCGCAGAGGGCGGAAGACTCCCGCCTCACGCAACTGGTCGAGTTCTCCCTCGACCCAGTCCATTACGCCGGGCATAGGGCGTGCCTCCTTCAGTGAAACATGTCAGCCGGTGGGGAGCAGAACGACCTTGCCGGAGCGGCCGGATGCCACCAGGTCGAACGCCCGCTCGTACTCCGAGAGAGGAAGTTTGTGAGTGATGATCGGCGAGAGATCCATGCCGGATTCGAGGTAGCCCCGGGTCTGGTACCAGGTGTCCCACAGCTTGCGCCCGGCGATACCCATCACGGTCGCGCCCTTGAAAATGACGCCGTCAGCCAGGTCGAGTTCGACCGGGCGGGATGGAATGCCGAGCAGCGAGGCATGACCGCCGAAGCGAAGAGCCTCGAGCCCCTGTCGGATAGCCGCCGCGTTTCCCGACATTTCAAGCAGGACATCGGCTCCTTCGCCACCGGTCTCCTCACGGATCCGCCTCACCACGTCGTCGGTCACCGGGTCAAGAACCACGTCGGCCCCCATTCGTGTGGCGAGCCGGCGCCGATCCTCGCTGGGTTCTACCACGATAATCCGAGCGGCGCCGGAGGCGCGGGCAATAGGGACGGTGAAGAGCCCGATAGGTCCCATGCCGAAAATCGCAACGTTCGCGCCCGCGATGGGAGCGACGGCAGCGCTGTGGACTGCATTCCCCATCGGCTCCTGAACTGTCGCGATCTCCGGCGGAAACCGTCGGTCGGTGAGCCAGGCGTTCTGCTCGGGGATCGCCACGTACTCGGCGAAGGCGCCGGGACGATCCACCCCGAGAATCTGGACATACCGGCAAATGTGGGCCATGCCGTGACGGCACTCGTAGCACTCGCCGCAGACCACATGGCTCTCGGCGGCGACGTACGATCCCAGCGGAACCCGAGTCACGTCGGACCCGACGGCAACGACATCCCCGCAGAATTCATGGCCGAACACCAGCGGCGGGTGCACGCGACCTTGCGCCCACGGATCCCAGGAATAAATGTGCAGATCGGTTCCACAGATAGACGCGGCACGCACTTTGATCAGGATGTCACGCGGACCGAGATTGGGGACCGGCATGTCCACCAATTCCGCTCCCGGTCCGGGGCGCGCCTTGCAGAGGGCCGTCATCATGGAGGGTACAGGTTCGGCGCTCTGTACGGTTGTCGCGGCCGGATCGGCCGGCGGACCGGTAGGAGGGAGCGGGCCGGTATGCATGGTCACCCAACTATATATGAGGCCTCAAAAGGGTCGGCGTGCGGCGCGCAGGTGCTACGGGCCGATGTTCGGGATGTTCTTCGCTTTCGGGCGAGCGACGTACACCGCGGGAAGGTTTCGGTAGCCTTCGTCGTAATCCAGCCCATAGCCAAGGACGAATTCATCGGGGATCTGAAACCCGATGAAATCGATATCGACGGGAACACGGCGGCGCGACGGCTTGTCCAGCAGCGTCACAAGCTTGAGGGAAGCGGGATGATGGCTGGCGAGATGTTGTTTTAACCAGGACGCCGTCAGTCCCGTGTCCACAATGTCCTCCACCAGCAAAACATGCGTGCCGGCCACCGACATGGTGATGTCTTTGACCAACGTCACCTCGCCCAGAGATTCCGTCCCCCCGTGATACGAGGACGCCTGAAGAAAATCGACGCGGGTCGAGAAATCTAGGTGCTTCATGAGATCGACGGCGAAAAAGGCGGCGCCCTTCAGGACGACGATGACGGACACAGGCCGATCGGCTCGACCCAGGTCGCGGCTGATCTCCCCGGCCAGCTCGCGCAGTCGTCCTTCAATTTGATCGGCCGTTATCAGCGGCCGGTCAAGCTCGATCGGAGGCGCCGGCATCAGATCACAACCTCGAAGTACGCTTCAGCCATTTGAGCCGTCAATCCGCCTTCCGTGTAGGCGCGCAAGACGTACTGGCCGAGAGGTAGGCGGCGGACCAACCGGGCCACCGCGAAGTCTCCGGTGGTGCCGGACGTTACCTGGGCGAGCAAGAACGGCCGCAAGCGTGCGCCCAGCGGGTACGTGATGAGCATGAGGCGGGCTCCGGAGACGAATCCATCGCCCCGCACTCGGATCAGATCTCCGTTGCCGGACGGGGCAACCGTGACCGCAAGAGCCGCCAGCGACTCGATGTGGTACGGCGCTGATGCGTATGTCGTGCCATTGATGACGGCAACGATGCGATAGGAACCGGGAGGCGAGGCGGGCACCGTGAACTGTGTCGCTAGCCGGCCGGCGCTGTTCGTCCAGGCGATCGTCGTGAGCGGCGAGCGATTGCCGGCCATCCACTGAAGGGAGACCTCAGCGGAAGTGGGAAGATGTCCCCCGGTCACCGTGAGCGTGCGCTGCCGCGGCGGTCCGGCCTGCCGCGATAGGTGGATGTAGGGTCCGGCCGGAGGCACGAAACGTGTCGGGACGGGCGAGGGCCGCGGAGTGGAGGCCGTCTGCGTGCCGGGTGTGACATTCACCAGGAAACTCACATCAGGAGTCGCGGTGGGAATGGGGCTTGGAATCGTGGTCGCAGTCGCACGTGATGCGGCATGGGCACCGCAGCCGGTCAGGGCCGTGACGAGTAAAAAGTTCGCCAAATACGCGTGACGAATGATCGTGCGGGAGCCCTTTCATCCCAAGGATATACTGCGAATGAGGGCGGATTGCCCTCGGGTTTGGGCATTTTGCCCCTGTCTCGGGGTGTCTATGCAATCTACTTTGCCGGAGGCAGCCATGGAGTTCGCCGCGCGCATGTCGCGTCTAGGGACAGAGACGGCATTTGAGGTGCTGGCGCGCGCTCGCGACCTGGAGCGGCAGGGCCGCGACATCATCCATCTGGAAATCGGTGAGCCCGACTTCGACACGCCGGGGAACATCGTCGACGCCGCTGTTCGTGCTCTGCGAGAAGGCTACACCCACTACAACCCGTCGGCCGGCGTCGACGAGCTGCGCGTCGCGATCGCCGAGGATCAAAATCGCCGGAAGGGATTGAACGCGTCGCCCGACAACGTCGTGGTGACAGCGGGGGGCAAGCCGATCATGTTTTACGTGATGCTCGCCCTCCTCGAGGCCGGCGACGAAGTCATCTATCCCAACCCTGGCTTCCCGATCTACGAATCGATGATCAACTTCTTGAACGCCCGAGCGATTCCGATCGGGTTCAACGAGGTGGGGGGACGGCTGTCGTGGGACGTGGACACTGCGCTTGAGCGTATCGGTCCCCGCACCAAAATGATTGTCATCAACTCGCCCTCCAATCCAGTGGGAGCAAACATCGGGCGGCCGGATCTGGAGCGCGTCGCGGAAGCGGTGCGTGGGAGAAACATCCTCGTGCTGTCCGATGAGATCTACTCCCGCATGCTGTACGACGACGATTTTTGCAGCATCGCGTCTCTGGAGGGGATGGCAGAGAAGACATGTGTGCTCGACGGATTCTCGAAGACATACGCGATGACGGGCTGGCGTCTCGGATACGGCGTCATGCCGCTGTGGCTGGCCCCCCAGGTGACGCGACTCGTGACCAACTCGACGTCGTGCACGGCCACCTTCGTCCAGATGGCCGGGGTCGAGGCCCTGACCGGCCCACAGCAGTCCGTCACCTCGATGGTGAATGAGTTCCGACGCCGGCGGGATCTTGTCATCCCCGGTCTCAACGACACTTCCGGAGTCACCTGCGCTGTGCCGCAGGGCGCCTTTTACGCTTTCCCTAACATCGCGCGGACGGGCCTCTCGTCCCGGGAGGCAGCCGACCTGCTGCTGTATGAAGCGGGAGTTGCGGTGCTGGCGGGAACCTCCTTCGGCAGCAATGGGGAAGGCTACCTGCGCCTGTCCTACGCGAATTCGTACGAGAACCTGGAGAGGGCGCTCGGACGGATGAAGGAGGTTCTGGAGCATGCGGCGCTAAGCACGACGCAGACCTGACGATGGGGCGCTCGCCCCCGGGGGCACACGTAGGGCGGGTCGCTGTGGGCCATGTAACGGGCGAGCTTGAGAGCTACTTGCGCTCTGTCCAGACCTCAGGGTTCACCAGGTTTGGCGGCCTCCGTCCCTGCAAGGCGGCGATAGCGTTGTCGGCCGCTGTTGTCGCCATGCGGTCTCGGGTCTCCCGGGATGCCGATGCGATGTGAGGCGTAAGGACGACATTCGTCAATTCCAGCAGACCGGGATGGGCCAGCGGCTCGTTCTCAAAGACGTCGAGAGCCGCGCCCTTGATGATGCCCGCGCGCAGTGCCTCGACGAGCGCGCCCTCGTCGACGACCGGACCGCGTGAGGTGTTGATCAGATAGGCGGTGGGCTTCATCAACTGAAGCTGCTGCGTCGAAATGAGATGCCGGGTCTCCGGCGTGAGCGGCACGTGGACACTGACAAAGTCGCTCTCCCGTAGCAGGGTATCGAGCTCAACGTGCTGCGCGCCGAACGGCTTGCCAACGTCCGGCCCCAGGACCGGATCGTAGTAGAGGATCTTCACATCGAACCCGGCCGCTCGCCGGGCGACCGCCTGACCTATCCGGCCGAATCCAGCGATGCCCAGCGTCTTGCCGTGGACGTCTTCACCAAGAAGCATGAGTATGCCCCAGCCGTGGTACTTGCCGGCCCGGAAGAACTGCTCTGCCTCGGGAACGCGGCGGGCGACCGACATCAAGAGCGCCCACGCGAAATCGGCGGTGGTCTCGGTGAGAACTCCGGGAGTGTTGGTAACCGGAATGCCGAGATCGGTGGCCGCCGCGACATCAACGTTGTCATACCCGACCGCGACGTTGGCGACAATTTTCAAATCAGCACTCGCCGCAGCTTCCAGCACGCGGCGGTCGACCCGGTCGGTCAAGAGCGTCACCAGCGCGTCATACGAGCGGGCCTTCTCCACGAGGTCGTCCTGCCGGAGGGGAACGTCGCCCTCGTTGACATCCACGTCGAACCCGGCCTGTTGCAGCCGATCGACCCCGGCCCGCGGGATAACGCGCGTCACGTAGACTCGAGGCGCCATAAGACCCTCCTTGCCTGCCGTCCCATGATACGTGTGGACGGACACCGGGCGGACCATGCATAATCTCCCGGAATGTCATCTCGGACCCTGCGCCGGCGCACTGCATATCGCGCCATTAACGGGCATCGCCGCGCCAGCACACACGTCCTGATCCGCGTCTTCATCGTCTTTCTGGTCGCATTCACCATGCTGACCTCGGGAGCGAGCGCGGCGACCATTTTCTTTTACGGCAACAACCTGCCGAGCGTGAAGTCGTTCGACAAAGCCACCCAGTTCCAGAACTCGGTCTTTTATGACCGATTCGGCCACGAGTTGTACAACCTTGCCGATCTGTCACGCGCCGGCGGCGCCGAGCGCGTCGTCGAGCCGCTACAGATGCCGGGTCACCCGACCGCGTACTATCAGTCGCGCAAGGAGACCTGGCTGGTGGGAACCGGGCCGTCGGGACGGCTCGACCACGGCATCCCGCAGGCACTGCAGAACGCGACGATCGCGACGGAGGACGCCACATTCTGGTCCAATCCGGGCTTCGATCCATTCAGCATCGTGCGCGCGGCGTATGACGACCTGACCCAGGGCCACATCGTCTCCGGCGCGAGTACCATCACGCAGCAGCTGGTGAAGGAATACATGGTCGGTTCAAAGGAGACCATGTCCCGCAAGGCCGAGGAAATCGTCCTGGCCGCCGAGTTGACGCAGAAGTACCCGAAGACGAAGATCCTCTGGTACTACCTGAACGGTGTCTCGTACGGCAATGAGGCTCAGGGCGCCGAAGCGGCGGCAGAGGCGTATTTCCACGAAAACGTGTGGCAGCTCGATCCGGCGCAGTGCGCTCTACTGGCGGGCCTTCCCGAGGCGCCCTCCATCTACGATCCCGTCAATGACCGTCCCGCAGCAATGGCACGCATGCGTTACGTGCTGCATCTCATGTACATCCACGGCTATCTGCGCACGAACGGTAAGCCCGACAAGTCGCTCATCGACAGGTACATGAACGAAGCGCAGCACTGGGGCGCCTTCACGCCGCCGCGGCAGCTGAACCACTATCCGTTCTTCGTGGCGTACGCGCTGAGTCAGCTGGAGCAAATGCCTCAGTTGAAGGGGCGCATTTACAGCGGCCTCGAAGTGTACACGTCGCTTGACCCGCGCCTGCAGGACGCGGCCCAGTCAATCGTCGCCCAACAGGTGGCCTACGTCGCTGGGCTGAATGTCACGGACGGCGCTCTGGTCTCCATGAGCCTCGATCCCAATTGCTACGGCTGCATTCTCGCTATGGTCGGCAGCGCGGATTACAATGCCCCCGCAGGCAAGATCAACATGGCCGACACGCCCCGCCAGCCGGGGTCGTCCTTCAAGCCGTTCAACTACATCTACGCCTTCCAGCACGGGCTCGGGCCCGGCACAACCGTTCTCGACGCGCCCATCGCGATTCCCAATGGGGACGGAACGTACTACGAGCCCACGGACTACGACCATCAATGGCACGGCGTAGTGACGCTGCGCACGGCGCTGCAGAACTCGCTCAACGTACCCGCCGTCAAGGTCGAGCAATACAGCGCCTCCTGCGGAACGTGCGGACCGGACGGACTGTGGAACATCGCCAACCAGGCGATCAAGCAGGGCATGACCTCGTTCCGCGCCGACAACCAGGGATGCTGTGGATGGTCTCTCACCCTCGGGGGCATGCCGCACGGCGTGCGTTTAGTCGAGGAGACGTCCGCCTACGGCGTGTTCGGTGCAAACGGGTATCGTGTGCCGCCGTCGGCCATCGTCGAGGTGAAGGACCGGACGACCGGCAAGGTGCTATGGTCTTTGAATCGCGACGCGGGCTACGGGCACCGGCAACAGGTCATGGCTCCTTGGTTTGCCTACGAGATGACCAACGTGCTCTCCGACAACGCGTCGCGCTGCCTGCCGCAGGTATGCGAGTTCGGCCTCACAAGTCCTCTCTATCTGGGTCGCCCCGCGGCGGCCAAGACGGGAACGACCAACAGCTTCACCGACAACTGGACTGTCGGCTACACGCCTGACCTCGTGACGGGGGTATGGGTCGGCAATGCAAACTACACCCCGATGGTCGGCACGACCGGAATCACGGGCGCCGCGCCGATCTGGAACGCATTCATGTTGAAGGCGTTCCAGATCCTGAACCTCCCACCCAAGGCGTTTGTCGAGCCCGCGAACGTATATTCCGGCTCTCTCTGCCGTGAACCGGACGCCTATGGTTCGCCGGCGACAGGGGTGTTCGATATCTGGGCCGGCGTCGAGCCCTACTGCTCGGTGGGATCGCTCAGCGGATCTCTTCCTGTGCCGCAGACATCGAGTTACGGAGCAGTTGCCACCGCGCCCCCGCCGACAGCAGCGGCCCCGGCTCCCACGGCTATTCCTCCGGTCGCCACGTCCCCGCCGGCTGCCACTGCACCGCCCGCCGCTGCTCCCACGGCGGCTGTGCCGCCCAGTACCCAGACCGTCCCCTAGGACGGGCGCTCAGAGGCCGTAGGAAAGACGTGCCGCCAGGGACGGCGGCAATCCAGCCTCGAGCATCCTCTCCTGAGTCTCGCCGACATCGTAGGGCACACGCTCGAATCGAAACGTCTCCTCGTCTGTATCCAGAATCCCGAACGCGGCCCGCGGATCGCCATCGCGCGGTTGCCCCACGCCGCCGGGATTCACGATTGCCCTCCCAGACGCTGTATTGAGCACGGCCCCTGCATTGCTTGGCGGAAGAGTGATGGCGCCGTCCGTCACGAGGAAGGTACGCGGGACGTGGGTATGACCCACGAGGGCAAGGGGCGCGGTAAAGGCAGCGAAGTTCGGCTCGGCCTCGTCGAGGTCGACGAGATACTCCCAGACGGGATCGCGGGGGCTGCCGTGCGCCAGCGTAACGTCGGTGAGGTCAAGGCGCGGCGAGAGCGCCGCCAGATACTCCCGGCTCTCGGGCGACAGCTGCCGAGCGGTCCATTCCGCTGCAAAGCGGGCGACCGGATTGAAGGTACTGAGATCGATCGCGCCCAATGCGGCCAGGTCGTGGTTGCCCAGAAGCGCGGTGAGGTTGGGCAGGGCGAGGAGTCGCTCAGCGACCTCGTTCGGATTGGGCCCGTACCCGACGAGATCGCCGAGAAACAAGACCGCATCGTACTCGGGTGCGGCGGCCAGCACGGCGTCAAGCGCCTGCAGGTTCGCATGGATGTCCGCGAGCACGAGATAGCCCATTGACCTTCCCCAGTCGGTATCCTACCACGAGCCTTGACGTGGTTCCGGCTGGAGGGTGACACTGCGGAGCGGGGGAGTGCGGCTGCTCCGGTGAGTGGCGCGGTCTTCAAAACCGTTGCGGGGGCGCGCGACGCGTTCCCGGGTGGGTTCGACTCCCATGCACTCCCGCCATGTCGTTTCCGTCATCGCGCGGCCACTAACTTGGGCGCAGGTCGGTCTCTCGCCTTCAATTCTGGACGCAGAGCGAACACGTCAACGGAAACGAGGGCACGGGTCAGTCCATTGCGTTTCGCTCTGCTTTGCGTGACACACTCAGGTGTCCGGCCTCCGGGTGCCGCGAGCTACCGCCCGCGATGGAAGATCTGCAACGCATGTCCCAGGTGCCCGACTGTCTCTTCATTGAGTGGTTCGAGCTCGCAGATACCGTGAGCGATTCCTGCTTCCTCGAAGTTGCGTAGTCTGACTGAGATCTCTTCCGGCGTGCCGTAGAGCGTCCGACCCGACTCGCCATTGGGTTCCGAGACAATTATGCCGGCCGTCATGACGAGAGTGCTGGGGTCCCGGCCCTCCTCACGGCAGGCCACCCGCACGGCCTCCTGCGCTTGTCGAAGCGCGTCGCCGGCGTAACCATACCAGGCAGTATTCCACATGTCGGCGTAGCGGGCGGCGAGCCGGAGCATCCGCGATCGAAACGCCCGGATCAGGACGGGTGGGCCGGACGGTCGCGGCCCACGGGGCATGATCTCGGCCTCGATCGCCCGATAGTAGGTCCCGTCGTACGTGATCCGTCCCTCACGCAGCAGAGGGCAAATGATTTGCAGGGCCTCTTCGAAGCGGTCCGCCCTCGCTCCAAACGGAATCCCCATGGCGTCGAACTCCGGACGATGCCAGCCGGCTCCCAGGCCCAGTATGAGCCGCCCGTTGCTGGTCTCGTCCACGGTCGCTGCCATTTTCGCGAGGAGAACAGGGTTGCGAAATGGAACTGACAGCACGAGGCTCCCGAGTTGAACGCGTTGCGTGGCCTCGGCGAGGGCCGTGAGAAGTGTCCATCCTTCCCATGAGCCGCTCAGTGGGTCCGGCGGGAAACGGGCAAAGAGATGGTCGAAGACCCACAGTGAGTCGAGTCCCAGCGCCTCTGCCTGCAGTGCAAGCTCCCAGATTTCCGCATAGCGGCGAGTCCCATGCGCCGTCGACGAGGGCGAGAGAACGATACCGACCTTCATGCGTTCATGATGCCAGAGGCGGTCCGGCACCGGGCTGGCGGTCGATATCCTCGCCCGAATCCGTGTCGCCCAGTATGACCACGCCCCACATGTCGATGCGGCCGACTCGGCGGTTCCGGCGACGCCATGTGGAGGGTGAGGGAGGCCCGACCCGTAGTCCCCACCAGGGCCGGACCTCCGTACGTCCCACCACGGCTATAAAACCACAACGGAGGCCCCGTGAGGAGAGGCTAGAGTCCCCCGAGACAGGGAGAGCATCGGCCCGGACCATGGGCTCGGCCGCCTTGAGCTACGGCATCTCGGCGCCCACCACGCTCAGTCGCCCAGGGCCCGAGCCATGGTGCCCTGGTTCAAAGTCTTCGCGTTACGCTGGGACCGGCATGCCTGCCGCAACCTTTCAGCCCGCGAGGATTCAATCACAACCCGGCGCTTTTTCCAGGACAAGCCCTGCTGCACGCCGCCAAACTGGTGCGTGAGCAGGAAGCCTTCTTCGATCTCGCTGATGAGAATCGCTCGCGCCTCGATGGCATCAAGGTACTCTCCGAGCGAGCGCAGGAAGTCTTGGTAGGGACCGGCGGCTTTGGTGCCCCGCCACCGACGCCTCTGCCGCAGTGACAGGTAAAAGCTCTCCATCTGGCCCGGCGCCAGATCCCAGACGATCCATTCGTCGCCTTCGATGAAGGACACGGTGACCGTCCCCCGCGTCTCCACGAGAGTGAGCTCACGGGCCGAGCTCTCGTCGAGCAGAGCTCCGATCGCCCGCAGCGCGAGCCGGTAAGGAAGGGGCTCGGCTCGGCCGGTACTGGTGAGAATAGGCGGCGGTTTCGGCGACGCGCGCGGACGCGGCGGACCGGCCCCTTCCGGGGCTATCAACGGTGGAGTCTGGGCTGCCGGCTCTGACGGAGGCTCGCGCAGGGACTCGGGTGCTGGGTCCACACTGTCGGTGGGCGCGGTCTGGGGAACTGCCAGGGAGCTTATTTTCGATTCCGGCTCAGGCGCATTCTCAAGCTCGGTTTCAGGGCTGGACTCCGGGAGTGGTACGGCGGCGAGACGAGATGCATGGAACGTCGCAGCGTCGGGCACTGGATCGGGAGCCGCCGGCGATGCCGATTCCAGAGGAGTTTCGACCGCGGATTGCGCAGCTGGTCGCGCCGTCGTTTCGGGAGACGGTGCCATTTCGCCACTCTCTGCCGTCTCGAGGTTCGGCGCCGGTTCAGACACTCGATTGGGTGTCAGCTCCTCTGCAGGCTGACGTAACTGTTCCGTGGCGACTTTGGATTCGGGCTCGGGCAGGTGCTGCGGCATGGCCTCGGAATCAGGCGCGGGGACAGGGGCCGGTACGGGTCCTGACGACAGTTCCGGAACGGGCTCGATGACAGGTTCAGGTGCAACGTCCGGGACGGCCTCACTGTTCGGCGCGAGCGGTACCGTGTCCTGCTCCGCGAGCGTCTCCGGGGGAACCGGGACCTCTGAGTCTGCGGTCTCGTCAGCGACATCGGCGAGTGAACCCGGAACCTGTCCGGCCTTTCGGGCGGCAGAGCGAAGCACCGAGAGCCCGACTTTCGGTGGTCGGGGCTTCCATAGATGCCGCGTCCCGGCACCTGGCGCATTGGATTTTGACGACTCCCGAGGCGGCGCCGCCCCGGAGGCCCGAGATCCTTGGACTCGGCCGGCCATGGAGTCATGAGCCGCGCTCGGAGCGCCGGTCTTCTTCTCGGCCGAGCCCGGCCCGGTCGGGCGGGTGGACGCCCCGGGACCGGTCTTTGGTAATTGGACCGCAAGCACGAGAGGCTCGCGTCCTCCCTGCTCAGCCGACATACGAGAGAGCTCGCGGTCCGCACTGGAAGCGTCGGCGCCGGCGAGGGCAGCCTCAATGTCGGCATCGGACAACCGCCGCGGGAGGGACGCTCCCGCCAGAACCAGCATGGCTCCGGGCCCGGCCCATGCGACGCGCACACCACGCTGCTGTCCTGCGGTGAGACATGCGGGAGGCTGTCCGGGTACGACCAGGTATGCCGCCGCGCCACTGCGGAAACCGATGACGAGGTGCCTGCGCAGCCAGATCGCAATGACAACGGACGCCCCTTGCTCGTCGGTCGACGCGAGATCGACCTGCTTGAGAACAGCGGTGAGCAATTCGTTGGGATCGCGCTGCACCGCTTCGACGAGCGCGTCCGTGTCGCCCGAGGCCTCGCCGATGATGTCGTAGATCCTCCGACACAACTCGTCGGGTCCTTCTATCACGCCGGCCAGTCCGATGGCCGCGCCGGCCGCGGGGAGATCGTGGAAGCTAATGCCTCCATCGTGCGTTGTGACCTGACGGCTGCGGTGCCCGGGATCAGGGGCGGTCATGGTGTGGGGCCATGATATCGAGCTTTCGGCGGGCTTGACAACGTCGAGGGGTTCGAGTCCCCTTCAGCTTGACCCACGGACACCAGTTAACGAGGCTTCCGCGGTATCCTCAGAGGGGAAGAGGAGGAGGCAGCGATGCCCGCGAACATCCTGATCGTGGAAGGCGACAACAGCACAGCCCGGACACTTCACGACTTGCTCGAGATCCACGGGCACCATGTGGTTGCTCTTATGGATCCTGAACAGGTTACGGATATCGCCCGCGAGATCCAGCCGGATCTGGCCATCGTCTCGTTGATGGTTCCTCCACTGACCGGCATCGAGGTAGTGGAGCGACTCCGCGCCGCCGGTTTCGACAGCTTGCCCGTTATCGGAACAACGTCATCCTCTCTCATGGAGGAGATCGGCGAGGCGGCGGACATGTTCGAGGAGATCGTCGTCTACGATCGCAGCGTCGCATCGCCTGACATCGACCGGCTCATGGATACTATCGCCGAACATCTCGACCGTTCGGTGGCGACGTAGGAGGCCGGCCGGTAGCTCATGACCACGGGGATTGGGCATGTCGCCTTCCGCATCACCGACCTCGCCGAGGCCCTTGACTTCTATTGCGGCAAGCTGGCCCTAAGAGAAGCGTTTCGTTTGGATCGTGAGGGCGGGCCCTCACCCTGGATCGTCTATCTGCAGGTGAGCCCGGGCAATTTCATCGAGCTGTTTCCAGGTGCATCGGGAGAGGCGGCAACCGGCGGTGTCGGATACACTCACTTCTGCCTCGTGGTCGATGACCTGGCCGCAACGCTGCGCGATCTAACTCGCCGCGGGCTGGACATCGAGGGTGAGCCGTCCATGGGACTCGACGGTAACTGGCAGTTCTGGCTCACCGACCCCGATGGGAACCGGATCGAACTCATGCAGATCATGCCGGGTTCCCCGCACGCTCAAGCGGATACGGAAATGCAGAGCGAAGCGGGCGCGCCCGCTTAAGACAGGTTCGCCAAAGCCTGGAGAGCGTCCGAAAGCGGGTAGGTGCGGACAAATCGGTCACGGGGAGCGCCGACACTAGTCATTGTCGTCGTCTGCCGGGAACCTCCCTTCACGGCGGAAGGCCTCACCAGCCAGGCGGTAGACGTCAGGCCGGCGCTGTTCCCATTCCCGGAGACGCCCCAAGGCGATGCTCCGCTCGCGGGTGAAGTAGTCTCGCAGACTCTCCGCCGTGTGAGGAGAGTCCAGGGTCTGAAGGCTTAGTATGGCGGACTGGACGCGGTGCAGGTCGGACAGGATCGCGTGATAGGCGGCCTGATCACGCCTCTCCTCGACGTTGGGATTCGATGACGGCCGATCGCCCTCAACCATGTCGGTTCCCCAGGAAGCTGCGCAGGGCGGTTTGGGCGATGACGGGCGGGACCGTGTGCGGTCCGACGAACTCTTCATAGGTGACGTCATAGCCGGCCTTCTGGAGGCGGGGGACGATCACGCGGCTGGTGCGCTCGATCGCGAGAACGTCATCCCCTGTTCCGTGGGAAATGTAGATGCGCGGCCGGCCGTGCGCGGGTCCAGGTGCCATGAAGCCCGGAGAGAACGCGATGATGTCTCCGAACAGGGTGCCGTTGGTCAGGCCCAGCGACAGCGCATACGAGGCCCCGTCCGAGAACCCCTCGATGCCGATCTGCGCTCCATCCACTGCATAGCGGCTAAACGTCACCTGCAGGGCCTGGTCGATGAAGGCAACGTCGGGTCCAAAGTTGCCGTACAGGACATCCCAGGTCTGGCGCCGAGAATCGGGCGCGAGCAAGATGAGCCCGAGAGCGTCCGCATACGGTTGGAAGATGTTGAGGGCATTGAGCCCGTCACCCCCTGCACCGTGCAACATGAGAACCAGGGGGGCAGGATGCCGGTGAGAATAGCCGTCCGGGACGTAGAGGTAGGCATCGCGGCGCGAGTTCAGCCCCAGCGGTAGGAGTCCGGACGGCGCATCCGCCTCAACCAGGCGCGGCCGAGCCAACAGTAATCCCTCGGCATGCGTCTCGCTAGCCCGCATTTCATCAACGTGCATGAGAAAGCCTCCGCCGCCGCTGCGAGCAAGGCTGATGCCAGAGGTGCCTATGACGCCTCGCGCACCGTCACGTGCCAGCTGCACCCGGGAGCAGCAAGGATATGCAACTTCCAGTTACCCCTGGATTGCAGGGTGCTCACCCCGCTCTTCCGGTACCCGTTCCGGCTCAAGGAGTACACGATTCCCAACTCGGCGCTATTCGGTTTGGTAGGATTGTCACCGTAGATCTGGAAGATTCCTCCCGAGGGATCCATGTTGGCGACGTAGGCACAGTTCTGGGTGTACCCCACCTCCCATTGGTGCGCGGCGTGGAATGCCTTCGTCTTGTAGTCCTGGGCCTTGCCACCGACACTCAGCAGAACTCTATCCATGCGAGGAGGGGTGGCGGTGGGGCGGGGAGGCGGCGGTGTGGCCGTGGCAGACGGAGACTGGGCGGATGTCGTGCCGCAGCCGGCCAACACGAGCATGGCGAAGAAGGCGGCGAAGGTCGTGCGCATATGAGTTCCTCTTGTAGACATAAACACATCCATTGTTGCACGAGGACGCGGTGCCGCAACAACGGGCACGCAACTTGCCCGCGCTGCAGTGAGAGGGGCCGACGCGGCATACACGCGCCGCGGTACGGGCCGTCCAGACGCAGAGGGGAAGCGGTATGACGGAGCCCACGATAGCTGAGGAACGGGCGCGCGAGCTGCTCGAACTCTCAAGTTCCAGCGTAGAATCCGAACTCGAGCTGGCGGAAGCATGGATTCGCACGGGGCAGATCCCGGGAGAAGGGGAGCGGTGGCGTGTCGATGCCGTCGCGGGGGCCATCGGCGCGCTGGCCAATGCCTACGGACGGCTGCGCTTGTGGTCTATCCTTACCAGCCGGCATGACTCGGTAGGTGACCGGCTGGAGCGTGACCTGCAGACCCTGGCCGCCCTGCGGCAGGAAATAGAGACCAAGGGCCCCCAGGAAGACGAGATCGGGCGTCTCCGCGCGGTCGTCTCCGACTTTCGCCGTCTCCAGGCGGACATGAGGAGCACGCGGGGCGAGGAGAGCGGACAATGACGGCACAGAATGTGGAAGTCAGCGGACCCGTCATCGACGATGAAACGGGAATGCGTGCCTACACCGTGCGCGCAGGAGGCGATGAAGTCGAGTTCGGGATCGTGCCGATCGACGAGGGAGGCGTGACGCTCTGGCTGGTCCGCCCCGGAGCCTCCATGGCGTTCCCGAACGATCCGGGCGTCGAACCGTACGACACGCCGGAAGACGCCTACGAGGCAGGGATGCGAGCCAGCCGCGCCGCGCTTGGGGTCTAAACCACCCCGGGCAATTCCTCCGCCGCGAGGTCGAGGAAGCGCTCGACGGCGCGCCGCTCGTCCTCGCTGCAGTTCGTGTCCGCGAGCAGAAGGCGAAGGGCGTCGATCGTCTGCTCCCCGATCCACTCAATCCTCGCCGTGAATCCCATGCCGGGGTAGCGCGAGCACACGTGCTTCAAGTAATCGGACGCACGCTGGTGCGTATCCAGCTCGCGCGCGCCCTCGATCGAGCATAACCGTCCAACGTTCATGTCTCTCCTCCGTACTGGGTGTCCTGAGATGCCGGGGAGGCTGAGCGCTGGCGGTTCGCTCGTCTCCAGCTTAGGCGACAATGCGGTGGTGGTCAACCGGTTGCAAGCGATTCGTCGCGCGTGTTACAACCCACGGTGCGCCTGCTTCCCCTGAGGGCGATCGTCGTCGCCGCCGCGTTACTCGTTGCCTGGCTTCCGACCTCGACTCCCCGGCTCGTCCACGCCCAGCCTGCCCATACGGTCACATGGGACTCGCACAGCCTTTTCGTGGATGGGCAGCGGCTATTTCTCTACTCCGGCGAGTTCCACTATTTCCGGATGCCGTCGCCCGCCGAGTGGAAGGATCGCCTCGAGAAGATCAAAGCCGCGGGCCTCAACGCGGTCTCCATCTACTTCGACTGGCAGTATCACTCGAGCGCTCCCGGGCAATATGACTTCTCGGGACCGCGTGATGTGGACCAGTTGCTTTCTCTCACCGATCGGCTAGGACTCTATGTCATAGCCCGCGTCGGCCCCTATGTCAACGCCGAGGTCGATGCCGGCGGCTTGCCGGGATGGCTTCTCACCGAGCCGCTATTTCCGCGGTCTCAGTCCTGGAATGGAAGTAAGGCGTCCGCCGATTACTCTCCGCTGTTCTCCCAACAGGCGGAGGACTGGTACGGCCACCTGCTCCCCATCCTGGCTCGACACCAGGTGACGAACGGCGGCTCGGTCATCCTGCTTTCGATTGAGAATGAGTATGACCAGACCGCCGGCTCAGCGCAGTACATGCAGGACCTCTACCAGGCAGCACGGACGGACGGCATCACGGTACCCATCTTCCACAACGACTTCTACTTCCGAGGCGACTGGAGCAAGCTGGTCAATCTGTACGCGTTCGATAGCTATCCGTACGGCTTCCAGTGTTGCCACCAGTGGTGGGACATCCACTTCCACGGCATAGATACCTGGGAGTCGCACCTCCGTCAGCAACTGGGCATCCAGACTCCCATGTTCGTGGCAGAGCTGCAGGGTGGCTCGTACGACCCATGGGGCGGGGTCGGCTACGACAAGGTGGCCAGCACGCTGAACGGCGATTGGCTGAACGCCCTGGATCAATCCGCCTTCGCGCAGGGCACGACGATTCTGAACACCTATATGTTCGCGGGCGGCACGAACTGGGGCTATATGTCCGATCCCGGCACGTACACCTCGTACGACTATGGCGCGCCGATCAGCGAAGCAGGGGTACTTCGACCCGCGTACTACGCCGCGCACCGTCTCGCTCTTTTCCTCCAATCCTTTGGTCCCATCCTCGCCGGCTCAAGCGCGGCACCCGCTGCCGCAACCGTCTCCAATAGCACGGTGGTCGTGCACAGCCGGGCCGACCCGTCGAGCGGCATGACATTCATCTTCCTGCGCCACGGCGATGCCAGGCCGGCCGTCCAGACGGCCGTCCACCTGACCGTTCCCGGGTTCTCCGGCACCGTGCCGCAGCAGAGAGGCACAGGAATCACTGTCCCGAGTCACGGCGCCGAGCTATTGGTGGCCGACGCCACAATCGGGCCCCTGCACCTCAACTATTCGACCTCGAACGTTCTGACCAGCAGCAACACGCAGCAGGGGCAGTACCTCGTGTTGGACGGCCCTTCAGGCTCCGCCGGGGAGACAGACTTTACCTTGCCACAGGGAGCGGTGACCGTCGACCACAACGACGGCGTGCAAGTCACCGAGACCGGGGCCGAACTGCGGCTCAATTACACCCACACGGCCGATCCCCGTCTCATCGACATTCAGACTCCCTCCGGGCCGTTGCGCATCATCGTCACCGACACGGCGCAAGCCGGCCGGTACTGGATGGACAACGGCGTCATCCTGGCAGGCCCAGATCTCGTCGAGGACGACGGCTCCCTCTCGATCTCGAATACGAGCGCGCGCGACGTGCGCGTCTACGGCGCCGCGCCCAACATGGCGTACAACGTGGCAGGACGCACGTCCGCCTCACCTGATGCCTTCATGGGGATGATCGACCTGGGCATTCTCGGCGGCGCTCCGCACGTCTCTCTTCCCGCGCTCGGCAGCTGGCGGTTTCAGACCGAAGCGCCGGAAACCCTGCCGTCGTTCGACGATTCGAACTGGACTGTGGCCAATCACGCGACAACAACGAATCCGAACGTACCGCAGGGACCGTCTTTGCTCGCCGACGATTACGGCTTTCATTACGGCTTCGTGTGGTACCGAGCGCACTTTGTTTCGAACGGCGGCGAAACGGGAATCAATCTCGAGGCACGCCAGAGCTACGCCGTCTTTCTCAACGGGAAACAGATCGGCCAGGGCGACACATCACTGAGCGACCCGCCGCACCCCTACGGCAGCATGCACTTCTTCCGCTTCCCGCGGGGGACGCTGCGGCCCGGTCAGGACAACGTCGTCGCCGTTCTCACCGAGAGCCTGGGACACGACGAAGGCTGGCTTGCGGGGCCCGTAGCCCAGTCGCCGCAGGGTATCCTGGCTGCCTCGATTACCGGCGTGACATCGCCGATCACCTGGCGCATTCAGGGCGATCAGGGCGGCGAGAATCCGCCGGACACGCTGCGCGGCCTGCAGAATGCCAGCGGCCTCTTCGGAGAGAGATCCGGCTGGTACCTGCCCGGCTTCGACGATACCAGCTGGCAAACGGTGTCTCTGCCCGACAACTGGAAGAAGAGGGGCGTCAGCGCGCCAATCGGCTGGTACCGAACGCACTTCACTCTCCACGTCTCGGCGAGTACCAATGCGCCAATCGGGTTGGTCATTCCCCACGCCGCCGACAAGGCCGTGATCTGGCTGAACGGTTGGCAGATCGGACGGTACTGGGAACAGAAGGGGCCGCAGCATGAGTTCTACCTGCCGCAGGGTCTCCTGAACACCAATGGCGACAACGTGCTCGCCGTTGCCGTCTGGAACCGCGGCCACGCAGGCGGATTGACGTCGCAGCCGGTGCTCGCCCAGTACACGTCATTGCAGGCGCATACTGTGACGTCCACCGGACCTCTGGCAGCCGACACCGGCTACTGGCACACGCAGGGCAATCGCATCGTCGACGCCGAGGGTCGGCCGGTGCGGATCGCGGCGGTGAACTGGTTTGGCATGGAGGACCACTATTTCGTCCCGGCAGGCCTGGACAAGCAGCCCCTCGATGCCATCATGCAGCGCGTGCACGACCTCGGCTTCAATGCCATTCGGCTCCCGTTCAGCAATCAGGGGGTGGAGCAAGACCCGGTTCTGACCACCCATCTGGAGGCGAATCCGGATCTACAGGGTCTGACCTACCTCGATCTCATGGACCGCATCGTCGCATCGGCGGGCGCGCACGGCTTGCGCATCATCCTGGATGACGCCCGCTCGACGGCCGGGACGCAGCCGGCGCCCAACGGTCTTTGGTATGAGAAAGCGTATCCGGAGTCCGCCTGGATAGCCGACTGGCAGATGCTGGTGCGCCGGTATCTGAATAACTCCACAGTCGTCGCCGTGGACCTTCGCAATGAGCCGCACACGGCTCCGCCCGGTCCGTGGTCCGTTAAGGCATATCTGCATCAAGGCGCGACGTGGGGACCATATCGAGGTCAGGAGAACCCGGCAACGGACTGGCGATTGGCTGCCGAGAGAGGGGGCGATGCGGTGCTCGCCATTAATCCGCACCTCCTGATCATGGTGGAGGGGCTCCAGCTCTATCCGGATGCCGGTCAACCGGGCGGTATCGACTCGTACTGGTGGGGAGGTATTCTCACCCCGGCGGGTCCCTACCCCGTCCAGCTCAGCGTTCCCAACCAGCTCGTGTACTCACCCCACGAGTACGGCCCCGGCAAGTACCCCATGTCATTCTTCGGCCCCCACATGACGTACAACAGCATCGTGTCGATCTGGGAAAGACACTGGGGCTACCTCGAAGCGGCCTCGAACTCGAATCCGGTTCCGATCTTCCTCGGAGAGTTCGGAACGTGCGGCCAGGTGCCGACCTGCGTGAGCGACACAAAGCCCGGCTCACAGGGCCTCTGGTTCTCGTTCCTGATGCGCTTCCTGCGCTCGCACCCCGAGATCGGCTGGTCGTTCTGGGCCCTGAACGGCACCAGCCACTCCGGCGACCCGACGCCGAATTATGTGCTGCGGCCGAACTGGACGTCCGTCCGCTTGCCGGCGCTGATCGACACGTTCCGAAACATCGAGAGCCCGCCCTCGCCGCGTTAGACGGCGGACTGGCGGCGCGCCGTCACCCGCCCCGTGTTGAACCCCAGCCAGTGCATGCGTCCGAGGAAGCGGGCATGCTCGACCTTCATGCAGCGATCCATGACCACGTCAAGGCCGCCCGCCTCGGCAATCACTGCGCCTTCCGGATTGATCACACCGAACTGCAGCCAGAGGGCTCCGGCACCGATCTCCACCGCCTCGTGAGCGATGCCGGGGACCGCGTCAGGAGCGCGAAAAACATCGACGATGTCCACGGGGAAAGGAATGGCGGACAGGCTCGGGTACGACACCTCGCCGAGAATCTCCTTCTCGCGCGGATTGACGGGGACGACTCGGTAGCCGTGCCGCTGAAGGTAAAACCCCACAAAGTTGCTCGGCCGAAGAACATTGGCCGATAAGCCGACGATGGCGACGGTGCTTGCTGTGGTGAGCAGGCGCCGGATCGTGTCGGGCTCCTGATAACGCGCAGGTGAATCGATCATGCCGTGACCTCTTCGGGAGTTTGCGCCGTCACTCTCTCGAGGCCACGGCGCAAGTCCCAGATGAGATCGCCGGCATCCTCAATGCCGACCGAGAGGCGGATAGTTCCCGGGCCGATGCCGGCCGCTGCCAATTCGTCATCCGTCAACTGGCGATGCGTGGTGCTGGCGGGGTGAATGATGAGGCTCTTGGCATCGCCGACGTTGGCGAGATGACTCCAGACGTCCAGCGACTGGATGAGGGTCGTCCCGGCCCTACGTCCGCCATGCACGTCGAAGGCGAAGACGGCCCCCGCTCCCCTCGGCAGGTACTTCGCGGCGAGGGGGGCGTAGGGACTGTCGGGCAGCCCGGCGTACCGGACCCGCTCGACCCCCGGGTGATCCGACAGGAAGCGTGCGACCTCGACCGCGTTCCGCACGTGCCGGTCCATGCGCAGGGACAGCGTTTCGACGCCGAGGAGGAATAGAAACGCGTTGAACGGGCTCATGGCACCACCCAGGTCGCGGAGCGACTCGGCTCGCAGCTTCATCAGGTAGCCGTACATGCCGAATGTCTCATGGAAGGCCAGGCCGTGATAGGCGGGTGACGGGTCCGCAACGACCGGAAAGCGGCCGTTGGACCAATCGAACTTCCCCGCTTCAACGACCACACCTCCGATGCTCGTCCCGTGGCCGCCCAGGAACTTGGTGGCGGAGTGGACGACGATGTCGGCGCCCCAGTCGATGGGCCGGCAAAGATATGGGGTAGCAAAGGTGTTGTCCACCATGAGGGGCATGCCGTGCCGGTGGGCGAGAGCAGCAACCGCCTCGATATCCAGGACGTTTCCGCCGGGGTTGCCGATGGTCTCGCCGAAGAGGAGCTTCGTGTCGGGCCGAATGGCCCCCTCCCATTCCTCCATCCTGTCGGGGTCCACGAAGGTGAGCGCCACTCCCAATTTCCGCAGGACGTGCTTCAGTTGCGTGACGGACCCGCCGTACAGCGCGCTCGAGGCCACGACGTGGTCTCCCGACTCGAGCATGGTGAAGAGAGCGGCCGCCTGGGCGGCGAGTCCGCTGGCGAAGGCAACTCCGCCTACCGCTCCCTCCAGACTCGCGATACGCTCTTCGAACGTGGCGACTGTCGGATTCATGATGCGTGAGTAGGTGTTGCCGTACTCCTGAAGATTGAAGTAGGCGGCCGCCGACTCGGGATCCTCGAAGACGTAGCTGGTGGTCTGGAAGATGGGAACCGCCCGCGCCCCCGTATAGGGATCGGGGCGCTGACCGGCATGTACGGCCCGCGTATCGAACCCGAACTCACGTATCCCGGCATTGTCACCTGACATAAGAAAATCCCTTCACGCGGCGAGGTGGGCAAGAAAATGGCGGATGATCGAAGTCTGCTGGTCGGTCTGCAGGAGAAACGAATCGTGGCCGTAGGGAGCCGACAGCTCGTGTCGTTCGACGGACTTCCCCGCGGCGCGCAAGGCGGACTCGAGTTCGATGGAATCGGACGTCGGATAGAGCCAGTCGGAGTCGAAGGAGATGAGGAGGGTCTCTGCCCGTATTCGGCGGACAGCCTCGGGCAGAGAGCCGCGTCCATAAGCCCGTGCCGCGTCGAAGTATGTGAGGGCACGGGACAGATAGAGGTAGCTGTTGGCGTCGAAGCGGCGCGGGAACGTCTCGGCCTGGTGTCGAAGATAACTCTCCACGGCGAAGTCAGGATTGTCGAGCGTATAGCTGTACGCGTCGCGCTCCTGGAGGCGGCGGCCAAACCGCTCGGCCATGCCGGCTTGAGACAAGTACGTGACGTGACCCACCATCCGAGCCACTCCGAGGCCGGGGTCAGGACGGCGTGTCGTGTCCAGATAGTCTCCACCTTGCCAGTTCGGATCCGCCATGATGGCGCTTCGCGCGATCGCGTTCCATGCGAGGCCCTGCGCTCCCAGTCGGGCGGTACTGGCGGTGAGGATCACCGCGTCGATGCGATCCGGGTACTCCAGAGCCCACTCCAGCGACTGCATCCCGCCCAGCGATCCGCCGATCGCCGCGCGTAGCCGCGGAATATCCAGCTCGTCGAGCAAGAGACGCTGGGCGCGAACCATGTCCCCAACGGTGACGACCGGAAAAGAAGACCCATAGGGGCGGCCGGTCGCCGGGCTTAGAGAGGCCGGCCCCGTCGAGCCGCGGCAGCTGCCGATGACATTGGAGCAGATCACGCAGTAGGTGTCGGTATCCAGCGCCCGGCCGGGCCCGATCAGCCCGTCCCACCATCCAAGACCCGGCAGGGCCTGCTTGTCCTCCGCGCCGAACCCGTCCACCGCGCTCGGGGTACCGGGCCGCCATCCGGCGGCGTGGGCATCGCCGCTGAGAGCATGGCAGACCAGGATTGCATTGTCGCGTGCCGGCGCGAGGGTGCCGTAGATCTCGTACGCGATCTCGACGTGAGACAGGTAACCGCCGGCCTCGAGTCGCACCGGCCTCGACAAACGCTTGACACGGGTCTCGACCTCGCCCACCGATCCTGCCTGAACTTCTGCCGTCATCCCTCTCCAGCCAACAAAAAAACCGGCCCGGCGGCCGGCTCATAAAGTTCCACGGGTCTGTCTAGTGACTGCGCGCCGCCTCCGCGACCACTATCCCGTCCAGCCCAAGACAACAGCACATGAGCGCCCAAGTCATATCGCACAATAACAAGGTCAGACGCCACCGGCCAAGCGGTGGAGTCATTCCGGTGGCTCGATGCCGCGGAGAAGCTCGCAACTGACAACATCTCCGTCCCGTCCGACCAACAGGGCCAGGAGGTCGAGGCGGTAGTTGGCGGCAGCGAGATGACGCAGCTGCAGATATTGCTCGATGGCGGCGGCGAGATGGCGATACTTGCTGGCGGTGATCGATTCCGCCGGAGTGCCGTAGCGCCCCGACCGTCGAGTCTTCACTTCGATAAAGGTCAGCGTATCGCCGTCCCAGGCGACAATGTCGAGCTCTCCGACCCGGAAACGCACGTTCCGGTCGATGACTCGATACCCGGCCCGGCGCAAATACCCGAGAGCCCAGGTTTCGCCGAAGGAACCGAGGGTCACGGCAGCAACGACGGCGCGAAGGGTCGAAAACTGCGGCGGTGGATGCGGCAGGCGCCGCGCTCGGCGATCGCGGCTAGATGCATCTCCGTCGCATAGCCCTTGTGGGAGGCAAAGCCGTAGTCGGGATACAGAGCATCGGCCAGTCGCATGTATCGGTCGCGCACGACCTTGGCGATGATGGACGCTGCCGCGACCGACAGTGACAGGCAGTCGGCCTTGGGAAGCGCCGTCTGCGGGAGGGGGCAGGTCGGCAAGCGGACATGATCCAGAAGCAGTGCGTGCGGAGTCACTCCGAGCCGGCCGAGGGCGCGCAACATCGCGAGCCGGTTTGCAGCCGCGATACCCTCTCGGTCGATCACATGGTGGCAGGACCATCCCAGGCCGACCGCGAGGGCCAGCGACAGAATTCGCTCAGCAGCCTGTTCCCGGCGCGCGCTATCCAACTGCTTTGAGTCGCGCACTCCGGATAACTCGTCCGGTGCAGAGTTCCAGCGGGGAAAGATGACGGCGGCGGCCACCACCGGGCCGGCCAGGCTCCCACGCCCCACTTCATCAATGCCCGCGACACGGTCGAATCCCTGGGCGACGAGGCTCGCCTCCAGCTCGAGTGTCGGACCGGGCTGCGTCACATCCCGAAGCGGGCTACCGCGCTAGACGCGCTTTTCCTTGATGCGCGCCGATTTGCCGACCCGGTCACGCAGATAGAAGAGACGAGCGCGCCGCACGTCGCCGCGGCGGACCACGTCAATCTTCTCGACACGCGGGGAGTTGATGAGGAAGGTCCGCTCGACGCCGACATTGTGAGTCACGCGGCGCACGGTAAAATTCCGATCGGGACCCGATTTCGTGATCTTGATGACCGTGCCCTCAAAGACCTGAATACGCTCGCGGTTGCCCTCGACGACCCGTACATGCACGCGAACCGTGTCGCCCGGAAAGATGTCCGGCACATCTTCCTTCAGCTGTTGCTGCCTGATGCTCTCCAGGATCATGCCCATCGAAATATCTCCAAACAGAACGAAGAGGCGCCCATCGTCGCCTCTCACTACATCTCTCACCAAAATAATAGCTGCGCCGACGAAGTGTATCACGGGGGCCGGAAGACGGGGAAGGGTTTTGGCCACCCGTCAAGCGCATGGTAAATTGATGCCGGAGAGAGCGTAGAGTGTCTCCCCGTTCGCCGAACCAACCGGGGCGCCCTCAACGGAGCGGCCTTGCCCTCGCGGGGGCGATCGGGGGTTATGTCCTGCTCTGCATAGTTCTGGGGTTGGGCCTTGGTCTTCTGCTCGATAAGGTGCTGCGGACGGGGCCGATTTTCTTGATCGTGGGCGTGCTTGCCGGATTCGGAGCGAGCTTCTATCTCACGTACAGACTGGCGATGGGAGAGTTAGGGGAGTGACGGCAGAACGTGCCACGCTGTCGCGGGCCAATCCGCTGGTACCGGCGGCCGGTGTGGTGGTGGGAGCATTGATAGCCCTGGCCGTATCGCATCCCATCGGCATCGGTGTCGCCGTGGGGAGTGCGCTTGCCTTTCTCAACATGCTCCTGCTTTCGGGACGCGTTGAGACGGCCGCCGACACCGGAGACATGGGCCGCGCCTTGATGGTGATGCAAGTGGGACTGGTTCTGACGTTCACTATCATCGGCGTCACCACCATCATTCTGGTCAAGATCTCTGTCGTCATGGCGGTGGCGTCGGCTGCCGGGTTCGGAATCACTCAGTTGGCCATGCTGGCGGTGTTCTACCTGACGAAGGGCCGTGCGTCGGTCGCGGCGGGGAGGCAGACCCCGTGAGCCCGACGGTTCTTGGAGCGGGCCTGCCGATCGGCGAGCACTGGAACATCGGGAGCGGCATCTGGGCACTCCATCTGGACACAGTGTTGCTCTCTCTCCTGGCAGCCGGGATTCTTTTCGTCATGGGCCTGTTCATTCGCCGTAGTGCGACCAGCGGCCCACCCGGTACCCTTCAGAACGTCGTCGAATCCGTGATGCAGTTCCTCAATGGAATCATCGAGGAGAATCTGGGCCGCAATCCGGGGACGATCGCCTCAATTGCCCTCACTCTCTTCTTCTTCATCTGGGTGGCCAATATGATTGGCCTTCTGCCGATCCCGCACATCCACTCGCCCACGTCGGACATCAATGCCACGTTCGCGCTGGCGATTTTGGTGTTCATCCTGCTGCACGTCCGCTACATCCGCACCAGTGGGCTGCAGTCCTATAAGGGACACTATTGGCGGAATGCGTGGTGGGCGTGGCTGGGACTCAATGAAGTGTCGGTCCTTCTCGGCGCGGTGAACGAGCTCTCCCGCCCGCTCACGCTGGCCTTCCGTCTTTTCGGCAACATCCTGGCCGGCGAGGTCTTACTTGTTGTGTGGGCGTTCCTGCTGCCGTCGGGGGTCGGAGCCCCCGTGACGGCCCTGTGGAACGCGGTCTTTGTCGCCTACGGTCTCTTCGTTGGGACCATCCAGGCATTCATCTTTACAGTGCTTACGGTGGCATACATGGCCATCGCCAGTGAACCGGCGCACGAACACTAAGGGAGGAAGAGGTGTCTGAACTACTGTCAATCGGCTTGACGGGGGCTGGAGCCACGCAGGCCATGGGTGCATACATCGGGGCGGGCCTCATGCTCGGCGGCGGAGCGATCGGTGCCGGCATCGGCGACGGTCTGGTGACCTCGCAATTGGTGGCCGGGCTGGCACGCCAGCCGGAGGCGCGCGGTCTGCTCACGACGTGGATGTTCATCGGTGTCGGTCTGATCGAGGCCTATGCCGTCATCGCGCTCGTCTTCGGTCTGGTGGTCATGTTCGGAAAGCCGTAAGTGATCGAACTCAGCATTCCCGTCAGCATTAGCGTCTCCACGCTCGTCGTTGAGGTGGTGCTGTTTCTCGTCATGGTGTGGGCCATGGAGCGCTTCGTCTTCACGCCGATCCGCGGCGCGTGGGCGGAGCGCGACCGGCGCATCCAGGAAGGGCTTGCCGCGTCCTCGGAGAGCCGGGACGAGATCGAGCGCGCTCGCGCCGAGGTGCAACAAATCCTCGCAGCGGCGCGGGCCCAGGCCCAGGAGCAGATCGATGCGGCCGTTGCCCGGGGCGGGCAGGTACGAGACGACCTGGTCAGCGAGGCAGGTGTCAAGTTCCGGGAGATGCTGGACGGAGCACAGGGCGAGATCGCGGCGGAACGCGAGCGCGACGCTGCGTCGCTGCAAGGGCGGATCGTCGATCTTGCGCTGATGGCGGCATCCACCGTGACCGGGCAAACCTTCAACTCGCCGGATGTTCGCCAACTGGCCGCTGCGGTCGTCAATCGCGAGGGACTGGGGTAGGCGATGCTCGCCAATAACTTTGTGCTGTGGTGGATCGCCCAGGTGGCGGCTATTGCCATCCTGGTGTACTTCTTCCTTTTCCACCACTTTGGCTTTCTGAACGGAGGCACGATCTGGGGCTTGCTGCAGAAGTCGCTGCAGTCGCGCCGTGACGGGATTCAACACCAGCTGGAAGCCGCGCAACGTAGCCGAGAGGAAGCGCAGCGCCTGCATGAGGAAGCGTTGCAGGATGTAGAAGAGGCGCGACACGAGGCGGCGAGCATTGTCGAACGGGCGGGGCAGACAAGTCAGGCCATTCAGGCGGACCTGGAGGCACGAGCGCGCGAGGAATACAACCGTATCCTTGACCAGGCGCGCTCACAGATTCAGTACGAACAGGAGCGCGCCGTCATGGCACTTCAGCGCAGAGCCGCCGACATCGTCGTGGACGCGGCGCGCGAGGTGGTCGAGCGCAATCTTGAGCCGCAGACCGATCGCGCCATCATTGACACGTCGCTCGATCAGCTGCAGGGGCTGCGATGAGGCCGTCGACGACCGCCCGCCGTTTTGCCGAAGCTGCCTTTGACGTTGCCCGCGAAGATGGGCAGGTCGAGCACTGGAGCCGACAGCTCGCCGCGGCGTCACAGGCATTGCAGAGCGACGCGGCGCGAACCTTCTTTGAGGATCCGAACATTCCGGACGACGACAAGCTCAAGCTCTTGCCGTCTCTCTTTCCGTCGGCAGAGTCGCATCTGCTCAATCTGCTCCGTTTGCTCACGGTGCGTCACCGCATTCACTTGCTGCCGCAGATCCAGAGCGAGTTCCAGCATCTGGAACGGGAAGCGCGCGGCATTCTGGAAGCCGGAGTCACGGTGGCGCGACCCATCTCGGACGGGGAGAAGCAGGCGATCGCGCACCGGCTCGGGCAGGCAACCGGCAGGGAAGTTGACATAACTACGCGCATAGACCCGGGCATCATTGGCGGAATCATCATCCGCGTGGGAGATCACCTGATTGACGCCAGCGTCGCGGGACGCCTCGAACGCCTGCGCCAGGATCTGGCCGTCTGACAGTTACAGAAGGAGAGGGGCATGGCCGACGAGGCCGATCACATTCAGAAAATCATCGAGTCACAGATCAGGCAGTTCGGCGAGAACGTGACTGCCACCAATGTGGGTAGCGTCATCGACGTCGGCGACGGTATCGCTCACGTCTGGGGCCTGCAGGGGGTCGTGTTCAACGAGCTGGTCGAGTTCGTCGGAATCCTCGATCCCAATACCGGTCAGCCGGTTCTCGGTATCGCGCAGAACCTGGCAGAGGACACCGTCGGCGTCGTGATCCTGGGTCCATTCGAGCGCGTCACCGAGGGGACCGAGGTCCGCAGCACCGGCCGCATCGTCGAGGTGCCGGTGGGCGACGGGCTGATCGGGCGCATCGTGGACCCGCTCGGGCGTGCCCTCGACGGGAAGGGCGCCATTCCGTCCACCGGAACACGGCCCGTGGAACGCCTCGCCCCCGGCGTGGTCGTCCGCTCACCGGTCAACACGCCCGTCCAGACCGGGATCAAGGCGATCGATGCGATGACGCCGATTGGACGGGGTCAGCGAGAGTTGCTGATCGGCGACCGCCAGACCGGCAAGTCCGCCCTCGCCATCGACACAATCATTAACCAGAAAGGGCAGAACCTCCTCTGTATCTACTGCGCCATCGGCCAGAAGGAAGCGAAAGTGGCGCAGGTTGCGGCGATCCTGGAGCAACACGGCGCCATGGAGTGGACCACGATTGTCGCGGCCGGCGCATCGCAGTCCGCGGCGCTCCAGTGGCTGGCGCCCTACGCGGCAACCGCGATGGGCGAGGAATGGATGGAGAGCGGACGGGACGTGCTTGTCGTCTACGACGATCTGACCAAACATGCCTGGGCCTACCGGCAACTCTCGCTTCTCCTGCGCCGCCCGCCGGGACGCGAGGCCTACCCGGGAGATGTGTTCTACCTGCACTCTCGCCTGCTCGAGCGCGCGGCAAAGCTCAACGAGGAGCACGGCGGCGGCTCGCTGACGGCCCTGCCCATCATCGAAACGCTCGCCGGCGACATCTCGGCGTACATTCCCACGAACGTGATCTCGATCACGGACGGTCAGATCTTCCTGGAGTCGGATCTGTTCTATGCGGGGATCCGGCCCGCGATCAACGTCGGTCTCTCCGTGTCCCGGGTGGGGGGCGACGCTCAGACCAAGGCGATGCGCCAGGTCAGCGGCTCGCTCCGAATCGACCTCGCACAATATCGTGAGCTGGCCGCGTTCGCCCAGTTCGGATCCGATCTCGATCCGTCGACGCGGGCGCAGCTGGAACGAGGACAGCGAGCGACGGAAGTGCTGAAGCAGCCTGAGTTCGAGCCCCTGTCCATGCACGAAGAGGTCGAGATCCTCTTCGCCCTCGGCCGCGGGTATCTCGACGACGTGCCGGTTGACCGGATCCAGCAGTTCCAGCGTGAGTTTCGCCGCTACATGGCGGCGAGCCATGCCGACCTCGCCGATTCGATTGAGCGCGAGAAGCAGCTCACGACCGAGATCGAGCAGGAATTGCGAGCGGCGATCGACGACTTCAAACAGTCGACCGGCTTCTCCGCTGCAGCGCCGGCAGCTGCCGCCCAGTAGGAGTCGCGTATGGCATCACGCCGCGAGATCAGGCGCCGCATCCGAAGCATCCAGAACACCGCACAGATCACCAAAGCGATGCAGATGGTTGCGGCGTCGCGCATGCGGCGCGCGCAAGCGCGCGTTCAGGCGGCCCGACCCTACGCGGAGAGCATCACGGAGATCATGGCCGATATCGCCGCGCGGCCCGGGGCAGCGGACCACCCGCTCTTGACGCAGCGCGAGCTACGACGAATCGAGATCGTCGCGGTGGGGTCGGACCGCGGTCTGGCTGGAGCGTACGTGGCGAACTTGAATCGTGAGATCGCACGCGTCATGCAACGGTCTCCCGAGCCGGCCCGCGTGATCGCGGTGGGGCGCCGGCCGCGCGACTTCGTGCTACGCACGCGCGCCACCCTCGTGGCCGATTACTCCGGTCTCGGGGACCACGCTTCGATTGTCGATATCCGTCCGGTCGCGGAGCAAGCCGTCGAAGACTATCAGTCCGGTGAGGCAGACCTCGTCTACCTCGTCTACACGGAATTCATCAGCACCCTGCGGCAGCAAGCACAGGCCGTCCAGCTACTGCCGGTGTTGGCTCCGACCGAGAACGTGGTGACCGGTCCGTGGAACTACGAACCGGATAATCCGGGCCTGGTCCTGCAGGATCTGGTGCCGCGCTACGTTGAGTTCTCGATCTACCGCGGCTATCTCGAAGCGCAGGCGAGCTACCACACGGCGCAGATGCTGGCCATGAGCAATGCGACTGACAACGCGCTCGAGATAGTCAAGGATTTGACGTTGGAGATGAACAAGGCGCGACAGGCGGAAATCACCAAGGAAATCGCGGAAATTAGCGGCGGTGCCGAGGCCATCCAGGCGACGGGCACGTAGAGAGTCGGAGGAAGTAATGGCGCAAGCGCCGGAAATTGAGCAAGAGAATATCGGACAGAGACAGACCGGGACCGGACGCATCGTACAGATCGTCGGCCCCGTCGTGGACGTTGAGTTTCCGGAAGGGCAGGTTCCGGATATCTTCATGGCGCTCGAGGTGGAGACCGGACCTCCAACCCGGCAAGAGCAGGAAGTCGCGGACGGGCTGGAGCGCCGCGTGATTCTTGAGGTCGAGCAGGCCCTCGGCAACAACTGGGTGCGCGCCGTCTCCATGGCGCCGACCGAGGGATTATCGCGCGGCATGACCGTCAAGAACCTCGGCCAGCCAATCACGGTCCCGGTGGGCGAGGCCACGCTGGGCAGAGTGTTCAATGTAGTCGGCGATCCGGTGGACGAGAAGGGTAGCGTCAACGCGCTTGAGCGCCTACCCATCCACCGCGAGCCCCCGTCCCTGCAGGAGCTGACCACCACCCCTGAAGTCTTCGAGACGGGCATCAAAGTCATCGACCTGGTCGCTCCGTTCGCGAAAGGCGGCAAGGTCGGTGTGTTCGGCGGCGCCGGGACCGGCAAGACGGTCATCATTCAGGAGCTGATCCGAAACATTGCCGCCGAGCACGGCGGCTATTCCGTGTTCGCCGGCGTGGGTGAGCGCACCCGTGAGGGAAATGACCTCTGGCTCGAGATGACGGCCTCCGGGGTCATCAACCAGACCGCCTTCGTCTTCGGTCAGATGAACGAGCCGCCCGGCGCCCGCATGCGGGTGGGACTGAGCGGGCTCACCATGGCCGAATACTTCCGCGACACGGAGGGCAAGGACGTCCTCCTCTTCATCGACAACATCTTCCGCTTCGCGCAAGCCGCCTCCGAGGTGTCGGTATTGCTGGGACGCATGCCCTCCGCCGTCGGTTACCAGCCCACGCTGGGCACGGACATGGGAGAGCTGGAGGAGCGCATCACGTCCACGCACAAGGGCTCGGTGACCTCGTTCCAGGCGGTCTACGTGCCGGCCGATGACTATACCGACCCGGCGCCGGCGACCGTCTTTGCGCATCTCGATTCGACGCTGGCCCTGGAGCGCTCGATTGTCGCCAAGGGCATCTACCCGGCGGTTGACCCCCTGGCCTCGACGTCCAACATCCTCGATGCACGCATCGTCGGTCAGGAGCACTACGACGTAGCGCGCGGCATCCAGCGCGTGCTGCAGCGCTACCGCGAGCTGCAAGATATCATCGCGATCCTCGGAATCGAGGAACTGTCGGACGAAGATCGCCTGACGGTGGCACGCGCCCGGAAAATCGAGCGGTTCCTCTCGCAGCCGTTCTTCGTGGCGGAGCGCTTCACCGGCAATGCCGGGCAGTACGTGCCGATTCGGGAGACGGTGCGGGGCTTCAAGGAGATCCTCGACGGGAACGTGGACGATCTGCCGGAGGCAGCCTTCCTCTACGTCGGCACGATTGATCAGGCCCGAGAGAAGGCGCGGCAGATGGAGTCGGCCGCGTAATTCAGATGGCACAAATCACGCTCGAAGTCGTCACACCGGAACGCACAGTCCTCGAACAGGATGTCGATATCGTCGTGGCCCGCGGGGCGGAAGGCGATATCGGCGTCCTCCACGGCCACGAGCCGTTGGTCACGCCTCTACCCATCGGAGAGCTAACGTACCGGGTCGACGGTGAGGAGCGTCACCTGGCGATCGATGGCGGGTTCATGCAGGTGCGCCCGGACAAGGTCACCGTGCTTGCCGACGTGGCCGAAAGGTCGGAAGAAATCGACCGCGAGCGGGCCGAGGAAGCCCGGCGGCGTGCCGAGGCATTGCTCATCGAGCACAAGGGAACGGCATTAGAAGCGCAGGCTGCTGCGTCTCTTCAAAAGGCTTTGCTACGCTTGCGTGTGGCGGAAAGACGCCGCCGGCACGAGAGGCCGCCACAACTGGAGAGATAAGCTGGCAAAGCAAATAGGGATCGATCTCGGCACGGCGAACGTGCTGGTCTACGTCCGTGGCCGTGGCATCGTGCTCAATGAGCCGTCCGTCGTGGCGGTCACGGACGACAACAAGATCGTGGCGGTCGGGGATGAGGCACGCCAAATGTTGGGAAAAGCCCCGGCCAGTATCACCGTGGTGCGTCCGATGCGCGACGGCGTCATCGCGGACTACGTCCGCACCGAAGGCATGCTCCGGTACTTCATCCGCCGGCTGGTCGGCACGTTTTCCATGTTCAAGCCTGAGGTGATGATCTCGATTCCGGCCGGCATCACGAGCGTTGAGAAAAGAGCCGTGCACGACGCCGCCATTCAGGCCGGGGCGCGGCGGGCCTTCTTGATCGAAGAGCCGATCGCCGCGGCGATCGGCGCCAACGTCCCCATTGCCGGACCGACCGGCAACATGATCGTGGACATCGGCGGGGGGACCGCAGAGGTCGCCGTCATCAGCCTGAACGACATCGTGCTCCATCGGACGGTTCGCATCGGCGGGACCAAGATCGACGAGGTGATAGCCAACCACATTCGGCGGAAATACGGACTCATGATCGGCGACGCGACCGCCGAGGAAGTCAAGATCCAGATTGGAAGCGCGTTACCACTGGAGCAAGAGCTCACCATGGACGTCCGCGGGCGCGATCAAGTGACAGGCCTGCCCAAGTCGATTCCGATCAGTACGAACGAGATCGTGGAGGCGATCGCCGATCCGCTGGCGACGATTGTCGACGCCGTCCGGGCCGTCCTGGAAGAAACGCCTCCGGAGCTGGCATCGGACATCATGGACCGGGGCATGGTGATGACGGGAGGCGGGTCCCTCCTCCGGAACTTCGACCAGTTGCTAACCCGCGTCACCGAGATCCCTGCCCACGTCGCGGAGTTTCCTCTGTACTGCGTGGCGGTGGGGACCGGGAAAGCGCTCGAGAACTACCACATCATGAAGCGCCACCTCTCGTAGACAAGGTGGCGTCTCCTTCCAGCGGCAGGGCCTCCCATCCTGTTCGCTTGCCCGCATCGTCCGGTGCCGTCGGAAACGCGGCCGCAGCGACTGTCCTGCGCGATGCGCGCGTCGGGGTGGTGGATGCGCTGCGGGGGATCGCCTCGCTCGCTGTCTGCTGGTACCACTTCGTCTACGCCGATCACGCGTTCCTGGGGACGAGTCTGGTCTCCATCCTCCTGCGTCTGTCGGCGCAAGACGCCTGGATGGGCGTCGACGTGTTTTTCGTCATCTCCGGCTTCGTCATTCCGTTCGCGCTCTATCGCGCGCGATATTCGATAGGGTCCTTCTGGACGTTCCTCGCTCGGCGCCTACTCCGGCTCGACCCGCCGTACCTGGTCAGCGCGCTCCTCTGTCTCGCGCTGTGGTTTATCTGGGCCGCCGTTCCGCACCTGCACGGACCGTCCTTCGACCCTAAAATCACGCCACTCCTGCTGCATATCGGCTATCTCAACGCCTTCTTCGGCCAGCAATGGCTCAATCCGGTCTACTGGACGCTGGCCATTGAATTTCAGTACTACGTCGCGATGGGCGTCGTGTTCGGCTTGCTCGCCGGGGGTTGGCGTGGGCGTTGGGCTGTTTTCGTGGCGATGGCCGTGCTCGCCCTCGCCTTCCCGGAGACCTCGCTGCTTTTCCATTACCTTTTCGTCTTTATGCTCGGCATGGCGACGTTCCAGTACTTCGCCGGGATCATCGGCCGGCGGACATTCGGTATCCTTCTCGCGCTCCTCACGGCCGGCACCGCCATCACATTGGGCCTGGTTGTCGCCGCGCTTGCTCTCGTCACGGCCTTGCTTATCGCGTTCGTCCGGCGCGACATACGCCCTCTCGTGTGGCTCGGTACGATCTCCTACTCTCTGTACCTCATTCACGTTCCGGTCGGCGGCCGGATCCTCGGCTTCGGTCTAGCGCACGTGCACTCCGGCCCGGCGCGCGTCGCGGTGCTGGCATTGAGCCTGATCCTGACGATCGCGGCGGCCGGTGCGTTTTACCGGCTCGTGGAGCGGCCGGCACAGCGGTGGTCGAAGTCCGTTCGATACCGCCGCGAAGCACCTGCGGCGGCCGAAATGCCGGTGATGACCGGCATCGCGGAACCGTGATGCGGCTGCTGGACCGCCGGCGCCGGCACGGCTGGCACAAAACATGCTGTAGGTCGCGCCCAGAATCCGGACTCAGCCAAGGAGGATAGGGTGCGCGACGTATGGAAGTCGGCTCTCGAGTGGTACATCTACTTCGGCGACCTGGAGAAGAAGGCGAAGTACGCCACAGTCATCATGGAGATCAAGAACCGGTTGTCCGGGATAACCAACAAGGGAGACTTGGTCCGTCACTACATGAGCACCGACGGCCTGTGTGAGTCGGTCGTGGCCGAGATCTATCCAAACGAACTCTGGATCGACAGCCGCCGCACCGAGGACGTGGCGTACGGTCTTCGCTGTCTCGAGCTCTCCACGGGCAAGCGCATGGATGTGACGCGCCGAACTCCGAGCCGCTGGCTGATCGAAACGGTCGCATAGACCGTTTCACGCCTCCGGACCGCGCTCCACAAACTTCTTGACTCGGCGCTCCGCGTCGGCGCGCTCGAGTAGCACGCGGCGTCCACAGGTCCGGCACCGGAAGCCGATATCGGCGCCGAGCCGCACAATGTCCCACTCCCGCCCCCCGCACGGATGCGGCTTGCGCATCTCGATGCGATCGCCCAGGCGAAACTCAGTGGGTGGGCGCACGGACCGTCTCCGCGGCGAGTGATTGCGCGGCACGCCCGGCGGCTTCCGCGAAGTGTTTGTCGGGCGAGGCGAAGATGACCTCGCGCGATACCGAGATCAGAGCGTTTTCACCCCGCGCATTGGCGCCCGCCGCGACGGCATCACCTGCCCGGGCACCCTGCGCCCCGACGCCCGGAACCAGGAACACCATGCCGTCCGAGAGCGCACGGACCGAGCGCAGGGCGTCGGGATACGTCGCGCCGATCACCAGTCCCACCTCGCCGGGGGCGCCGTCGAGACCGGCACGGGTGATCGCGGTCCGCGCCACCCTCATATAGAGAGGAACTCCATCAACGGGAAGATCCTGGAAGTCAGCCGACCCCGGGTTGGACGTCTTGCACAGCACGAGGGCGGCCTTGCCGGGTATGCCGAGAAAGGGAGCGACGCTGTCCCACCCCAAATACGGACTGACGGTCACCGCGTCGAAGCCGAGCACCTCGAGAATGGCGCGGGCATAGGCGCGGTCCGTATTGCCGATATCGCCGCGCTTGGCGTCGGCGATGACCGGAACGTCATCCGGGATGGCACGCCGTACCGCGTCGAGCGCGGCCCATCCAGCCGTCCCCAGCACCTCGAAGAAGGCGAAGTTAATCTTGAAGGCAGCGGCATAGTCGTGGGTGGCTGCGATGATCGCGCGGCAGAACTCCTCGACACCGGATGCATCGCGTGATGTTCCATCCGGCAGCCGCTCCAGATCAGGATCCAGGCCGACGCAAAGCCAGGACCGGATGTCGGCGGCGCGACGCCGCAGTCGCACGGCGAAGGGGGGTTGGTGCGAGGGCAACGAATAGGTTACCATAAGAACGCGTGGCTACCTCCCCCAACTGCTGTCTAATCGCCGGCATTCCGTGCCGGTGAGATAGTTGACCAACTATCGCCTTTGTGGTATAGTGAAAGTTCTGGTCCCCACTAAGCACTTGCTATGCAGCAAGTGCCATTGCCCGTTTTATACCCCCTTATATTCCCCTGACAAGGAGTCTGAATGGCTGTAGAAGTCTCCGGAGACCGGCGCGTCTCATTCGCCGGATTCAACGAAGTGCTGCCGCTTCCCAACCTCATCCAGGTCCAACTGGATTCATTCCGCTGGTTCCAGGCGGAGGGGATTCGGGAACTTTTCCAGGAAATATCGCCCATCACGGACTTCGCCGGCAAGATGTCCCTTGAGTTTATCGTTCCCGAAGATCCGTTCGGGAAGCCAAAGTATAGCGAAGCCGACGCGCGACTGCGCGAGGTGACCTATTCTGCCCCGCTCACGGTCAAGGCCCGCCTCGTCAAGAAGGTGACGGCGGAAGGCGAGCCCCTCGGCGAGATTACCGAGCAGGAAGTGTTCATGGGGGACTTCCCGCTCATGACCGATCAAGGGACGTTCATCATCAACGGGGCCGAGCGCGTGGTGGTGAGCCAGTTGGTCCGTTCTCCCGGTGTCTACTTCACTGCGGACGAAGACCCGACAACCGGCCGTTCCCTGTGGGGGGCGAAGCTCATCCCGAACCGAGGCGCCTGGCTCGAGTTCGAAACGAGCAATAAGGACGTCATGACGGTCAAGATCGATCGCAAGCGCAAGATCCCCGTGACCACGCTGCTGCGGGCGGTCGGCTACGGATCCGACGAAGAGCTGCGGGAGCTGCTCGGTGACGGGGATACCGACGATGACCACAAGTACCTCGACGCCACGCTCGAGCGTGACGGGACGAAGTCCCACGAAGAGGGCTTGATCGAGATGTACAAGAAGCTGCGCCCGGGTGATCCGCCGACGTTGGAGAACGCGCGCAGCCTCATCAACTCGCTGTTCTTCAACGACCGTCGTTACAGCTTGAACCGCGTCGGACGCTACAAGCTCAACAAGCGTCTCGGCTTCGCCAGCGAGGTAGGTCCGCAGATCCTGACCAAAGAGGATCTGCTCGCCATCGTCCGCGAAATGATCCGCGCCAACAACGGCTTCGGCAAGCGCGACGACATCGATCACCTCGGTAACCGGCGCGTCCGGGCGGTGGGTGAGCTCTTGCAGAATCAGTTCCGCATCGGCTTGCTGCGCATGGAGCGCGTCGTCAAGGAGCGCATGACGATCCAGGACGTCGAGACGGCAAAGCCGAACGCGCTGATCAATATCCGGCCCGTCGTCGCCGCCATGAAAGAGTTCTTCGGCGGTAGTCAGCTTTCGCAGTTCATGGACCAAACAAACCCGCTCGCCGAATTGACGCACAAGCGTCGCCTCTCGGCGCTCGGTCCGGGCGGTCTTTCTCGCGAGCGCGCCGGGTTTGACGTTCGCGACGTGCACCACTCGCATTACGGCCGGATCTGCCCGATCGAGACGCCGGAGGGCCCGAACATCGGTCTGATCGGCTCCCTGGCGACGTACGCGCGTACCAACGCGTACGGGTTCATTGAGACTCCGTACCGGCGCGTGTACGCCGGCTTGTCCGTCGGCGATCCGCGTCTGGTGGGACGCACCGTCCGCCAGAACGTGGTGTCAGACGCGGGCGAGGTTGTCGTGGAAGGTGGAACGGTCATCGATGACGCTGTGCTGGAGCGCATCAGGGCTGCCGGCGTCGATGAGGTCGCGGTGCGTCCTTTCGCCTCGGGTGACATTCAGTACCTGACAGCGGACGAGGAGGAAAACTTCGCCATCGCTCAGGCCAACGCCCGGCTGAACGACAAGGACGAATTCGTCGAGGAGCGCGTCTCGGTTCGCTATGGCGAGGGCTTCGAGATGGAACTGCCTTCGCGCATCAGCTACATGGACGTGTCGCCGCGTCAGCTCGTCAGCGTCGCCACGGCGTTGATTCCGTTCCTGGAGCACGACGACGCCAACCGGGCACTTATGGGCTCGAACATGCAGCGTCAAGCTGTGCCGCTCCTCACGCCGGAAGCCCCATACGTCGGTACCGGCACCGAGCGACGGGCTGCCTACGACTCCGGCCAGCTCATTCTGTCGGAGTCTGACGGCATGGTCGTGAGCGTCACCGGGCGCGAAATCGTCGTGCTGGACGACACGGACCACGGGAGTGAGTATCGCTACCCACTACGCAAGTTTGTGCGCTCCAATCAAGGCACCACGATCAATCAGCGAGCCATCGTGAGCAAGGGGCAGCGTGTCGCCCGCGGCGACGTGCTCGCCGACAGTTCCTCAACCGATCACGGCGAGCTGGCCCTCGGCCAGAACGTGCTCGTTGCGTTCATGCTGTGGGAAGGCGGGAACTACGAGGACGCCATTCTCATCAGCGAGGATCTGGTTCGCACGGACACGTTCACCTCGATCCACATGGAGAAGCACGAGGTAGACGCGCGCGACACGAAGCTCGGTCCCGAAGAGATCACCCGCGACATCCCGAACGTGGGAGAGGAGGGGCTGAAGAATCTCGACGAGCGCGGCATCGTGTACCTGGGGGCCGAAGTTGAGCCGGGAGACATCCTGGTGGGCAAGATCACGCCCAAGGGTGAGACCGAGCTCACCGCGGAAGAGCGCCTGCTGCGCGCCATCTTCGGTGAGAAGGCACGAGAGGTCAAGGACACCTCGCTGCGCGTGCCACAGGGCGAGCGCGGGAAGGTCGTCGACGTCAAGGTCTTCAGCCGTGAGGCGGGTGACGAGCTCCCACCGGGCGTCAACCAGTTGGTCCGCGTCAGCATCGCGCAAAAGCGCAAGATCTCGGAAGGCGACAAGATGGCGGGACGCCACGGTAACAAGGGCGTCATCTCCCGCATCGTGCCGAAGGAGGACATGCCGTTCCTGCCCGATGGGACTCCGGTCGGCATGATCCTGAACCCCCTCGGCGTTCCTTCCCGGA
>Ga0070739_10000181_pt1 | contig 133843 bp, 137 predicted proteins | sample Coa_R1_7_FD_66445 | JGI IMG/M metagenome (GOLD analysis project Ga0070739, IMG submission 66445) | Surface soil microbial communities from Centralia Pennsylvania, which are recovering from an underground coalmine fire - Coalmine... | ecosystem: Environmental > Terrestrial > Soil >...
TAACATCCAGATGCATGTCCAGCTCATTGCCCCCATTGCCATCGAGCAGGGACTGCGCTTTGCCATCCGGGAAGGCGGCCGCACCGTCGGCTCCGGTGTCGTCACCAGCGTCAAGGAGTAACAATTGGCGACCAAAAGTAAAGAGAATCGCGTGGTGATCACGCTCGCCTGTCCGGAGTGCAAGGAGCGTAACTACACCACCGAAAAGAACCGGCGCAACGACACGGAGCGCCTCGAATTCAACAAGTTCTGTCCGCGTTGCCGGCAGCGCACGCTGCACCGGGAAACACGGTAAGAATCGGCGGGTCGGCCCTTCGGGGCCGGCCCTTTTGTCGATTGACGTTTCGACGGAGCCTTCGCTATACTCTGGTGCACCGCGCCCGCCTGGGCCGGTCCTAATTATTTATGGGCAGAATTGCCCGGCCGCCGCGCGGCAACATAGGCCCGTAGCTCAATTGGCAGAGCACCGGTCTCCAAAACCGGGTGTTGCAGGTTCAAGTCCTGTCGGGCCTGCCAGTTCCTGAGACGGAGCCGCGGGCGGAGCACGCAACAGAGGTGTACGGTGGCAAAGCAGACGGCGTCGACGCCGCGACCAAATACGATCTTGCCGAACAGGAATGCGCCGAATATCGTGACGTTCTTCAAGGAGTCACGGGCGGAGTTGCGCAAGGTCACGTGGCCGACCCGGGAGGAGGCCATGAATCTGACGGCAGCAGTGATTGTGATGACCGTCGTCATCGCGGCCTTCCTCGGCATCATTGACGCCGTCCTCAATTTCCTCGTCAAGCCGCTGATCGGCGGATAGGCGAGGCGGGAGTAACGCATGACAGCACCGACCGAAACCGGCGAACAGACCCCCGAGTCCACTGGTAATGTCGTCCAGGAGCACCCGGGGTCCCGCTGGTACGTCATCCACACCTACTCCGGCTATGAGAAGAAGGTGAAGACCAATCTGGAGCACCGGATTGAGTCGATGTCCATGGCGGACAAGATCTTCCAGGTTGTCGTTCCCTCCGAGACGACGATCGAGATCAAGAACGGCAAGCGCGAGCCGGTGGAGCGCAAGATGTTCCCGGGCTACGTGCTGGTGAACATGATCGAGTTGCAAGAGGGAGACCGCGCCTCCAACGAGGCCTGGTTTGTGGTGCGCAACACCCCGGGCGTGACCAGCTTCGTGGGTGCCGACAACCGCCCCATCCCGCTGATGGATCGGGAGGTCAAGGCGATCCTCAAGCAGGCGGAGGCGGAAGCGCCCAAGATCAAGCCGACCTTCACCCGTGGCCAGAATGTCCGCATCATCGACGGTCCTTTCGCCGAGTTCATCGGCGTCGTGGATGAGGTCAGCACGGAACGCAACAAGGTGAAAGTGCTGGTCAGCTTCTTCGGCCGCGAAACGCCCGTGGAGCTGGACTTCCTGCAAGTGGAGAAGTTATAGGCCGCAGGATCGAAGACGTGTAGGCGCAGGGCTTGTCCCTGCGCGTGTCGGGCAGGGACAAGCCCTGCGCCTACAGGGGACCGCGGAACCCGGCGGCCTGATAGCGCCCGCAGGGGTAATCGCACCAGGGAGAAAGAGCTTTGGCAAAGAAAGTCAAGACAGTCATCAAGCTGCAGATCCCGGCAGGGAAGGCCACTCCGGCTCCGCCGGTTGGTCCGGCGGTCGCTCCTCACCTCAACGTGATGGAGTTCGTCAAGCAGTACAACGAGCGTACGGCGGCCCAGGCCGGCACGGTGGTGCCGGTCGAGATCACGGTCTTCGAGGACCGCTCGTTCACGTTCGTCCTCAAGACGCCTCCTGCCGCCGAGTTGCTCCGCAAAGCCGCCGGCGTACCGTCCGGTTCGGCCGTCCCGAATCGGGACAAGGTCGGCACCATCTCGCGCGACCAGCTGCGCGAAATTGCCCAGACCAAGCTCCCCGATCTGAACGCGACGAGCATCGAAGCCGCCGAGAAAATCATCGAGGGCACGGCGCGGAGTATGGGGATTACAGTCGGTTAGCAACGAACCTTGAGCTTGACCCGGTGACCGTGCCGAGCCGTCATTGCCTCAGAGCTCAAGGCTCGTAATTCCAGATTCACAATTCGTCGCTCACATGTGGAAGGCCTGTGCCAGGCCGGTGACCACCCAAGGAGGAAGACAATGGCACAACACGGAAAGAAGTACCGCCGCGCGGCGGAAATGGTGGACCAGACCAGGCAGTACCCGCCGGACGAGGCGGTTACCCTGGTCAAGCAGGTCTCGACGACCAATTTCGATGGGACGGTCGAGCTGCACATGCGCCTGGGTGTGGATGTGCGTCATGCGGACCAGATGGTGCGCGGCACGGCAGTCCTGCCGCACGGCACCGGGAAGCAGCCGCGCGTCGTCGCTTTCGCCCAGGGCGAGAAGGCGCGCGAGGCCGAAGAGGCGGGTGCTGAGGTCGTGGGAGGCGAGGATCTCGCCAAACGGATCAGCGACGGCTGGCTCGACTTCGACGTCGCCGTCGCCACCCCGGACATGATGAGCGTTGTGAGCCGTTTGGGGCGCGTGCTGGGTCCACGCGGACTCATGCCGAACCCACGCACCGGGACCGTCACCGCAGACATCGGCCACGCCATCGAGGAAATCAAGAAGGGCCGCGTCGAGTTCCGTGTCGACCGCAGCGGCATCATTCATGTGCCCATCGGCAAGGTGTCATTCGAGGAGCAGGCGCTGCTCGACAACCTGGGCACGATGGTGGACGCAATCATTCGGGCCAAGCCGTCCGGCGCCAAGGGAACCTACGTGAGATCGGTGACGATCTCGCCGACCATGGGCCCCGGCGTGTCGGTCGAGCCGGCGGCTGCCGGTGCGCTCCACGGAGCCTAACCCGTATACTTTGAGCGGGCGTGCAGCCCGCAGTCGATCAACTGAATAGCCAAAGACAGCAGGTGCGGCCGCGCCGCCTAATGAGTCCTGCCGAGGTAGCACAAAACGTCGTTTATTCGCGTTGTCACGCGCCTCGAGCCGGCTCTCGAGGCGCTTTTGTTATGACAAACAGCGACCACTCGTACTGGCCGGCCGACTCCGCCCCCTTCCCCAGCCCAGCACAGTCGCCACGACGGCACGAAATGTCTTGACCGGAACAATCCGATTAGACCGACCCACACACCGAATCCTCACAGAAAGGAGGGAAATATGCCGACAGCAGAGAAGGCCCAGACGATTGACGAGCTGGCGCAATTGCTACAGGACAGCCAGGGCGCGGTGATACTCGATTATCGCGGCCTCAACGTCAAGGATATCTCGGCACTGCGCAACGAGCTGCGGCAGCAAGACGTCGAGTTCCACGTCGCCAAGAATACCCTGCTCCGCATTGCCGCCGAGCGCGCCAACGTCACGATCGCACCGGATCAGTTGACAGGCCCGACCGCGGTCGCCTTCGGGATGCAGAGCGAAGTGGCGCCGGCGAAGCTGCTGACCGATTTTGTTCGGCGCAATCGCGCGGTCAGTATCAAGGGCGGCGTCGTCAGCGGCCGACCGATGACGGCCGAGCAGATCGGACAGGTCGCCGAGCTTCCGAGCCGCGAAGAGCTGTTCGCCAAGCTCCTCGGCGCCCTGCAAGCGCCGATGGCGCAGACTCTGGGCGTGTTGCAGGCCCCGGCCCGCGAGATCGCGGGTCTGGCACAAGCGCTCGCCGAGAAGCGCGAGGCGGCATAGCCGATATAAGCCTCGGCGGGACCTGAGCCCGTCACGAAACCCACACCCAGAGTCAATCAGGCCGGGTGGTCCGGCCGATCCCAGTCAAAATAAGCACAGGAGAGAGTTATGGTTGCCGAAAAGATGAGCGTTGAGGATCTCCTCAATCAGTTTGAGCAGATGACGATCCTCGAGGTCTCTGAGTTCATCAAGGCCTTTGAGGACAAGTTCGGCGTCACCGCCGCGGCCCCAGTTGCCGTCGCCCCAGCCGCGGGCGGGGCGGCCGGCGGCGCAGCCGAAGCGCCTGCCGAGGAGCAGACCGAGTTCACCGTGGTCCTGACCGCCGCCGGCGCGCAGAAGATCAACGTGATCAAGGCTGTCCGCGAGCTGACGCAGCTCGGCCTCAAGGAGGCGAAGGCCCTGGTGGACGAGGCTCCGAAGCCGATCGTCGAGAATGTGCCGCGCGAGCGTGCCGACGAAGTGGCAAACAAGCTGAAGGACGCCGGCGCCGAGGTCGACATCAAATAACATCCGGCGATAGAGGAGAGGGGAGCGAAGGCTCCCCTCTTTTTTATTCGGCCCTACCGGCGCCGCGCCAGCGCGAGGACATCCTCCAACTCGGGGGCCCCGAGGAACCAGGCGATGCCGCAGAAGATTCCGACCCCGACAGCCAGCTCGACGGCGACGATAATCAGCACACCGAACCCGTGATAGCCGAAGACCGCGCCGAGTGGATCGAGCAGCAGATAAAGAACGAGTGCCATGCCGAGGGCGGCGATCAAGGCGTCACGGGAGGCACCGAGCAGCGAGAGGCGGCCGATGCCGCCCAGGCGCCGGTCCGCGGCGTGGGCCAGCCAGAGGACCTGCACGGCCTCCGCAATCGCCGTTGCCAGCGCCAGGCCACCCTGGCCCGAGGCAGGCGGCATGATGTGGACGAACAGGATGCTGAGAACGGCATCCAGGGCCACCGCCACCCCCGCGATCACTGCGGGAGTGTAGGTATCGCGCATCGCATAGAAGACCCGAGCCAGGATCTCGATGGCGGCCAGCGGAGCGATGGCGAGAGCATAGAACAGAAGGGCAAAGGCGACATCCTCCGTCGCGAGCGTGCTCCAGTGGGAGCCGTGGGCGTAGAGCAGGTCCACGATGGGCCGCCGAAGCACGATCAGGCCCGCCATGGACGGCAGCGCCAGAAACAGGATGAGGCGCAGACTGCGATTGACGGTCCGCCGCACGGCGGCGATGTCGTCCGCGGCCGTGAGACGGGAGAGTGTCGGAAAGATGGCGGTGCCGGCGGCCATGCCAAGGGCGCCCTGTGGAAAGGCGATGAGCGGCCAGGAGTAATTGATGGCCGCGACCATGTTGTGGGGAAGACGCGCTGCCAGGTAGAGCGTGATGAACAACATCACCTGAAACGCCGCCAGGCCGATGACCCGCGGCGTGAAGAGACGCAAGACTTCCCGCACTTCGACGGATGCCCACTCCAGAGCCGGCCGCAGCCTGTGGCGGGCCGCCGGCCAGAGCCCGGGGATCTGAATGGCGAGCTGGCCGAAGGCGCCGATGACCACCGCCCATGAGAGTCCGACGACGCCGTAGGCGTGGCCGAGAAGAGCGCCCACGATGACGGCGACGTTGTAGATCAGGGGCGCCACCGCGGTGGGGACAAAGCGGTGGTATGTCTGAAGGATGGAGGCGACGATGGCCCCAGCGCCGAGGAAGATCGGCTGCAGCAGCATGATGCGCGTTAGCTGAATAGTGAGGGTCCGCTCCGCCGGGGTAAAGCCGTGCTGTCCGTTCGCACTGCTGCCGACCAGGAAGTCCATCACCAGGGGAGCGAAGAGAAAGGCGAGCCCAGCCAGCACGGCGAGAGCGATGACGACGCTGGAAAGGACGGTCGACGCCATGTCCCATGCCGTCTCTTCATCTCCCTGCTCGATGAGCCCGGCGAAGAGCGGCACGAACGCCGAGGCGAGCGCGCCACCGGAGACCAGGAGGAACATGGTATCCGGAATGCGGAAGGCCGCGAAGTACGCCTGGATCGCGCCCGAGTCGCCGAAGACGGCCGCGATGACGGAGAGACGCACCACGCCGAGTACGCGACTCAAGATGAATGAGGCGCTGAGGATAACGGCAGCGCCGGCGAGACGGCCAACACGGGGAGGGGCCGTAGCCTGTTGAGGGGAGGCAGTCATGGCGGAAATCGGGCCATTGTAGCCCGCTGACGGCTGGTACAATTCGGCGCTTTATGACGTTAACTGTCCGTGGCTGGGACGATCCGGTGACCTGGAACGACTTCACTGCCTCGGTGCCGATGGCCCACTTTCAGCAGAGCTGGCAATGGGGCGAGCTGGCGCCGGAACTCGGCGGCCAGGCGGTGCGCTTGGGCGCCGCGCGCGACGGCGAGCTGACCGGGGCGATGCAGATCTTCGTGAATCCGGTCGCCCATACGGGATCGACCATGCTCTACGTTCCTCGCGGCCCCGCCGTGCACCAACCTGATGTCGTGACGATTGGGGCGCTGCTGCGCGGTGCGCGCGATGTTGGAGCAGACACAGGCGCGCTCGGCCTCCGTCTGGAGCCCAGCGCGCCTGCCGGAAACGCTTGCTGGGAGCGCTCGCTGCGCACCCTCGGTCTCTACCCGACCTTTCCACCCAGCCAACCGCGCAGTTCCTGGGTTCTCGATATCTCTCCGGACGAGGATGCGTTGCTCGCGGGCATGAAGAGCAAGACCCGCTACAACATCCGGCTCGCCGCCCGTAAGGGAGTCACGGTCACAGAAGGGACGGACGCTGATTTCGACGAGTTCTATGCTCTTCTGCGCGAGACCGCCGAGCGCGACGACTTCTTTGTTCATCGTGAGGACGTCTATCGCCGCATGTTCGCGCTGTTCCGTGAGGCCGGGATGTTTGCCCTGCTGCTGGCTCGCTATCAGGGACGTCTTATCGCCGCCGTGACCCTGGTGCGCTTCGGGCCAACATGCTGGTATCTGCATGGCGCGTCGTCGAACGTCGACCGCAACGTGATGGCGCCGTATCTCCTGCAATGGGAGGGGATTCGGTGGGCGAAAGGTCAAGGATGTCGGGAGTATGATTTTCGTGCGGTCCCAGACCTACTGCGGCCTGACCAGGACATGTACGGCGTCTACCGCTTCAAGGAAGGCTTCGGAGGACACCAGCTGACCACGATGCACACGTACGCCCAGGCGTACCGCCCGGGACTGTTCGGCCTCTGGCAGTTGTTCTTCTCCGGACGCTTCGCCTTGGGACAGTGGCAACGCCGCCGGCACTGTCTCCCCGTCCGCCAGTTTGCCTGAGATGCCCTTCGACTTCACGCTGGCCGGCCGATACAAGCTCATTGCCCCACTCGGCGAGGGGGGAATGGCGACGGTGTATCGGGCGCGCGACTTGCGATTGAACCGAGAAGTCGCGCTGAAGATCTTGCGCGACGACCTGATGAAGGATCCCGGCTTCCTCGCCAGATTTCAGCGCGAGGCCGAGATCGTAGCGTCGCTGACTCACCCGCACATCGTGTCCGTTTTTGACGTCGGATCGGATGACGGCAGTCACTTCATAGTGATGGAATATATCCGAGGGCGAACGCTGCGCGACGTGATCGAGACCGCCGGCCCGCTCCCGCCCGACCGGGCCGTCCGCATTTTGACTCCGATTCTCGAGGCGCTCGGCTACGCCCATCAGCGTGAGCTGATCCACCGTGACGTCAAGCCCCAGAACATCCTGTTGGCGGCCGACGGAACGCCCAAGCTCGCAGACTTTGGCATTGCGCATCTCGCCGACGGATCGACCACGCGGACGGCTGCCATCCTGGGCTCGGCCCACTACCTCTCGCCGGAGCAGTCACGCGGCGAAGAGGCGACCGCTCGCTCCGATCTATACGCCTGCGGCATCGTGCTGCACGAGATATTGACGGGTGTGCCGCCGTTCGACGGACCCAACGCGCTGGCAATCGCTCATCAGCATCTCGAGGCGATACCGCAGCCTCCACCGGGTCCGCTCGCCGCGAGCATTGGGCGCGCTCTTGCCAAGAATCCGGATGACCGTTTCCCGGATGCGGCGGCGTTCATCAAATCCCTGCGATCGGGCGCCGCATCCACGTCCAACCAGCCGCTGGTTGTGCAGACGGATATTCAGCCTCTCGCCAAGCCGGCTGAATCATCAGTGAACCCACCGGCCCGCGCGGCGGTTCGCCGTGACTTCCGCCTGCGTCGCTCGGCGCGCAAGTCCTATCTTCTCGCGGGATGCCTCCTCCTGCTTACGATGATCGTCGCGTATCTGGCGTCGACGACCGTCTGGGGCGAGTCACTCCCCCACTACCCGTCGGCGCCGTACGCACTCCTTCCCGCCGCTCTTCTCGCCGGCATCGCCGCGTTCTGGCTCAACACGCGCTCCTGGCAGTACTCGCTGGATGGGGATGCTGCCATTGTGCAGTGGGGTCTGATCAGCCACCGGCGACAGGGAGTTCCACTCCGTAGCGTCGCTTTAGTGGAACTCAAGCAGAGCGCCCTGGACCGCCTCCTCGGCATCGGCACCATCGAACTGCACGCACGCGACGACGAGGGGATGGAACGCACGATCGTCATGGAGGACGTGGAACATCCCCGCGAGGCGTATCAAGACCTTCTGCGCCGCGTTGCCCGCCGACTAAGAGACGAGTGACGGTTCACGGCGCGGTGAGGCGCAGGCAGGTTGGTGCCTCACCCCTCGAGCGACTCTAGTCGTGCTCGCGCAGCGGACTATCGAAGTGGAAGAAGTTGCTCATGTTGCCGTTGCGCATGTGCTGCTGGAAGAGGAAGACCAGTTTGCGATCACGCATAGTCTTCTCCCACTCATCCCATGTGGTCGGCTCCAGTGATTTGCCGCCGTATCCCGGAAATTGGATGCGCATCACGCCGAGGTGATCGCCGTGGTCCGTGCCGGGCACCTTGGCCGGCGTTCCGCCTCGCTCCTCCGCCCACGCCTTGATCACGTCGATGTTCTGCGTGGCCAGGGTTTGCCCGGGATGATCCTCTTTCTCGTCCGGGCTGTGAATCCACTTCGCGTACCGCGTCGTCCGTGACAGTTTGTCGCCGTACTTCTTCAGGAAGTCGACCTCGTCGGACGTCACGTTCTTGGCATTGATGCCCTCAGCTTTGTAGTTCTGTGTCTTCTGCTCGGTCGCCTGGGCCATGTCCGCACCTCCGATATCGCGACTCAGCATCCAGGAATGTTGCAAGCAGATTTCGTGCCGCACTCCTGCGAAAGGATGCGCGCAGCATCCAAAGTGGGGGATACTACGCTGACGCGTGACCATCACACACCGTCGATTGATTCTATGCAGCCAACTTTTTCTGTCGTCGCACCGGTCTACAACGAGGCCGAAACCGTTCCCCATTTCTATCAACGGGTCACCGCGGTCATGGAGCGGCTGGGAGAGCCGTATGAGGTGGTTCTGGTCAACGACGGCAGTACTGACGGGTCAACCGAGGCGCTTCACGCGCTGGCCCGGGCCGACCGCCGCGTGCGTGTCGTGGATCTCTCCCGCAACTTTGGTCACCAGATTGCCATTTCCGCCGGACTCGACTACGCACGCGGTCGGGCTGTCGTCATCATTGATTCCGACCTCCAGGACCCCCCGGAGGTCATCCAGCAGCTGGCCGAGCGCTGGAGGCGCGGGGCCGAGGTTGTCTACGCCCAGCGGTCGAAGCGTGTGGGTGAAACCCGATTCAAACTGTGGACTGCCGCGGCGTTCTACCGGATCATCCGGAAGTTGACCGCCGTCAACATCCCGCAAGACACCGGGGATTTCCGGTTGCTCGATCGAGCGGTGGTCGATGCCCTGGTGCAGATGCGCGAGCACCATCGCTTCATGCGCGGTCTCTCCGTCTGGGTCGGCTTCCGGCAGGAAGCAGTGCAGTATGAACGGCAGGAACGCTTTGCCGGCCGCACCAAGTATCCGCTCGTCAAGATGCTGCGTTTCTCGGTCGACGCCGTCACCAGCTTCAGCCACGTGCCGCTCCAACTGGCCACCGCCTTCGGCTTCTTCCTGGCTGGGCTGAGTCTGGTCGGCATTTTGATCGCTATCATCCTCCGCCTGGTCAATCACGCCATCGTCGGCCAGGCGTCGACGCTCATCCTGGTCCTGTTCCTGGGCGGCATCCAGCTGATCTTTCTGGGAATCATCGGGGAGTATCTGGGGCGGATCTACGACGAGGTCCGGGCACGGCCACTCTACATCGCGCGAGAGGCGCCCGAATCGGCAGCCGAACTGTCCGACGAGCCGCCGACGGCCATCGGACAGAGCAGGTAGCGCCTCACTCGGCCGGCGTGCCGGCGACTGCCACCCGACTGGAAGCGATCCCGGCATCTCATGCCGTCGGGATCGAGTTGTCCGATTGTGTTCGATCGATTGCTTTCTCTCGGTCCGGGGCTCCAATCACGCATAGTTAGAGTGATATGGACGATATTCTTCGCCTTCTGCACATCCTCGCTCTCCCTTTCCGCATACTCGCCGCCCCCGTTACTGCCCTTGTCCACCGACATCACAAGCTTCCTTCGGAGGTGTCCGCCGCCGACCTCCCACCACTTGGTTCCCCGTGGGATCAGGACGATCGATGGTTTCGTGGCGGCTTTCCTCCACACCCTGGCACCCAGTTGATCCCGCTGATTCACGGCGATGAGTATCTGCCCGATCTAGTCGAGTCAATCCGCGGAGCCCGGCAGCGCGTGACCGTCGCCGGCTGGTGTTTGACGCCTCACATGCCCTTACTCCGGACTGAATCAGATGTCGTTCCCGATACGTCAGTCGCGGACATCCTGCGGGATGCGACGGAGCATGCTGAGGTCTATGTGTTGCTCTGGGCCGGCGCACCCGCCGTGTTTCGGCCGGATAGGAAGACGGCCAAGACCGCCATGCGAAATCTACTGGCAATCGCGCCGAAGGTCCACTGCGCGCTCGATTACAGCGCGCCGTTCGGTCACGATCAACATCAGAAGGCTGTGACAGTGGACGGGCGGGTCGCCTGGGTGGGGGGAATGGACCTCACGACGTTCGCCGGTGACCGTTGGGATTCGGCGCACCATCCGCTGCGTTTCGGACCGAACTGGCACGACATTCAGATGCGGATCGAGGGAGAGGCCGTCCGCGACGTCGAGGAGAACTTCCGGCAGCGCTGGAACGCCGTGACCGGCGAGCATCTCGAGCTCCTGCCGTCTGCGACGTCTCCCGACCGGGCCGGAGTGACCGCGCAGATCGTTCGGACCATTCCGCGCGGGTTCTACCCGTTTGCACCCGACGGTGAGTACGGTATCGCCCACGCGTACCTCTCGGCGATTCCCCGCGCCCGGCGATTCATCTACCTCGAGAACCAATACCTCTGGTCGCCGGAGATTGTGGACGCTCTGATCGAGGCGATGAATCGTCCGCGCGGCGAACGCTTTCGTATTGTGATGGTCCTCCCGGCCCGTGCCTATACCGGCAAGTACGACAATGACCGCAACGTGCGCCGCCTTCAGGATGCCGACGCCGGCCGGGGCATCTTTGCCTGCTACTCGCCGTACGCGGCCGATCCCGCCTTTGGGAGCACCGGCTACCGCTATCTGCCGATTTACGTCCATGCCAAGGTCGGCATCATCGACGACGAGTGGCTCACGGTCGGGTCGGCGAACCTCAATCAGCGAGGGCTGGCCAACGACGCGGAAATGAACGTTCAGGCGGTGACGCCGGATCTCGCTCGCTCGCTTCGCAGCCGGCTGTGGGGAGAGCACCTGGGAATGACGGACGAGGCAGTTGCCGCGGCCGACCCGCTTGACCTGATTGACACAGTGTGGCCAGACGTGGCGCGCAAACGGCGGGCGTCACTGCGCGCTCAGGGTCCTCCCGAGCCGCGGGCCGGGCACATCGTCGACTACCGGCCCGGATCTAATCCCGGTAGCCGCGCTCTCGACATCCTGGAGGCGGTCACCCTCGAGCACTGAGCCGTTCCGGCATCACGTTGGATGCTGGACCGGGTTCATCGCCTCCTTGCGGGCGTTTTCGTCCATCGCGGCTTGATCATGGTGCTGCTGGTACTTCGGGTCGATTCGGTGGTTCGGATCCGTGGCGTGTTTGCGCTCCCGCCCCTCCTTCTCTTCCCGATGTAGGTCGGTCTTGATGTCGGACATACAACGCTCCTTTCACATCGGTGCGTGCACCATCTGTGCCACCCGTCGTGAGGTTCATGCCGCCGGCGCGGGAGGCAGCTGAATGGTGCCATGTCCACGTTCGGGCGGAACCGGCCGGGGGAGTCTGCTCAGTCGGTTGCCGGAGGAGGACCGGATTGGTGGTAACTGACGCCCACCAGGGCTTCTCCCCCGGTCACGCCCCACCCGCCGCGCGTTGCCGCGACGTAGCTGCCAAGGGCCAGAACCGCGATGACGACCACGTCGACAAACCCGTCCACATCGCCGATTCCGACCCCGGCTCTCACCAGGCTGGCGATCCCAAAGACTAAACACCCGACGATCGCAAGATCCACTAACAAGGCGATGACGAGCTGTCCAGGTCGCGGCGTGTGCTGAAAGGCATTGTCGCCGCGCACCACCGGGGGAATGTGGCGCAGGGCAAGATAGCCGGCAGCTCCGACCGCCAGCAGCACCACGCCGTCGGTCAAGATGCGTCCGGCTCGTCCCAGGAAGTGTTGTGCCGGAAGCCCAACCAGCATGCCCAATAACGTGAACGCCGTCACCCACACGACGATCGCCGGTACGACACCGAGGAGGAAGGACCGAATGGACACTCCAATCGCTCCCCCGACAAGGGTCGTGTAGACGCGGAGCCCCGGAATCAAGCGAGCGACGCCGATCGTCAACGGGCCGGCGCCGGCCAGCCGGACCTCGGCGCGATCGAGGGCACGCGAAGCGCCGATGCGCTCCGCGGCGGCGCGAATGCCCTGAGTGCCGAGGGCGCGGGCCCAGGAATATCCGACCAGGGATCCAGCGAGTACCGCCAGGCAGGCGAGCGGCAGGAAGAGCCAGAGAGGAAAGCTGTCGTTCGCCACGAGAACGCCCGCGACGATAAGGATGCCGTCGCCGGGCAGGAAGGGCATGGGGATCCCAGCCTCTTCGGCGAACAATAAAAAGCAGAGCAACCCGATCCCGGTTGCTCCGTGCAGAGTGAGTAGCACAGTCATACATCAGAATCGCAATGATCCGGGGCCCGCGGCACCGCGGGGGCCTGCCCCGAGACATGATACGGCCCAGGCTGCGATGAAACCGCCCTCACCGGCAACTGGGCCGGCCGGCGCGTTTAGACTGAGCCCTGCGGGCGTCGGCTACCGCCGATGTCTCCCCTATTCCTGCCCGCCGCGCAGCGCCATCGCCAGCGTGGCAACACGCATGCCGACGGCGACGGCGAGACAGATAAGCGCTGAGCAGGGCCCTCTACCGAATCACGAGTGCCACGTCACGCGGCTCCCGCGCGCCGCCGCGCAGGCGCGCTGGAAGCACTGTGTGGTGACCCCGTCTGCGAGGCGGGGCTCCTCCAGTGCGGCGCCTTCGTCGTAGCCCGTGTAGAACAGACGGAACCAGGACGCGGTGATCGGAGTGTGCCGGCGTGGCTCAATGCCGAGGCGATCGAACTCATCGGTGGCCCAGGAGCGAATGATCCTCACTCTGATCGCCCCTGAGCCGGCCGCCCATTCGATGCGATGCGCGGTGCGAGCGAAGTTCTGGGCCACGACACCGGTCCGCAGCCAGTACTCATGACTTGTCGCCGGACCGAGATTGACTCCGGCACAGTAGTCGCTCAGCCACGCATGATAGATGGCGTGGGTGGGAGCTGCCGAGACTCCGCGGCTGGAGAACCATTTCGCACCCGCCTTCTCGTCGCACGGAGGAGGTATCGGCGCCGCGCCAAAGAGCTGGCTGACGGTGACGAAACGATAGCCACGGGCCCCCAGCGTCTGGATGACATAGGGCAGAGCCGCGACCGTCTCAGATCGGTTGCCACCGCCGTCGTGCATGATGATGACGCTTCCGGGGCGGACTTGCGCGAGCACCGTGGCGACGATGGCACCGACGCCGGGTAAAGACCAGTCCCGCGGGTCGACATTCCAGAGCATCGGACGGAGCTTAAGGGTGGCCGCAACCTGGGTCACCCGGCTATTCGTGTCCCCGTAGGGCGGCCGGAACCAGCGCGGCGTGACATGAACCGCGCTCCAGATAGCTTGCTGCGTCGCTCCCAGCTCAGTTCGAATGTCGCTATTCCCGAGGTACACGAGGTCGGCGTGCGTATAGGTATGATTGCCGATCTCGTTCCCACCGGCCACTTCGGCGCGAATGTAGGACGGATACTGCACAACGTGCTCTCCCACGACGAAGAACGTGGCGCTGATGTGAAAGCGCTGTAGAACAGACAAGACCCCGGGCGTGTAGATGGATGGTCCATCGTCAAACGTCAATGCGACGTAGCTGGGCGCGGCGAAGACATGATGAGACTGCCGGGCACTCGCCGACGCTGCGGGTGTGGTAGCGGCCAGCAAGAGGAGGAGACATGTGACCAGACCGGCAGCCGGCCCCAGAAAAGCGTGCCGGATCTGCGGAGTCGATCGTCCCGAGGCGCCGGATCGCATATCCTGCTCTCCTTCCGCTGCGAGCCATCAGTATACAGACCGCCCATATCAACGCACCGCCGGCCGCGAAAGTTACATGAATGGGAGCGCCCGAACGCAGGCTCGCACGGTCAGAAGCGTGTCCCTAGCGGAAGCGCTCCTGGAGACGCTCCAGCGCATCCGCGCCGGGACAGAGTCGCTCGTACGGCAGTTGCGCCAGCGGAATGTGCGATGTGTTGTTCAGTTCGTGGACGTCCTCGACCGACTCGTCAACGTACAGCAGTCCGGTGACGACTTCGCCCCTGTCGTGGTGCTGCTGGAGATAGTCCATGACAGCGACCCGGTTAGTGGGATCGTAGTCCGGCGGCACGGCGTGGAAGCGCACAAGGCTGCCGTCGTGCATCGGGATCAGAGCGTGGCCGGTCGGAGGGATGGTGGCGAGGATTTCCGGTGCCGGCGGGACGAAGTCAGTGCTGGTTACCTTCAGATCATGCTCACGCGTGTAGAGATAGCTCTTCGTGGACCCCTCATGGTCATTGAAGGTGACGCATGGGGAAGTGACGTCAACCAGAGCAAACCCGCGATGTCTCGCCGCTGCTTTCAGGATCGGCACCAACTGCTGCTTGTCGCCGGAGAAGGCCCGCGCCACGAACGTCGCGCCGATGCTCAGGCCGAGCATGACGGGGTCAATCGGCATCACGGTGTTCGGCTCACCGCGTTTACTCCGTGATCCGATATCCGCCGACGCTGAGAACTGGCCTTTGGTCAGCCCGTACACGCCGTTATTCTCGATGATGTACAGCATGCGGACGTTACGCCGGATCGCGTGAGAGAGGTGTCCCAGACCAATCGATAGCGAGTCACCATCGCCCGAGATGCCGACATACAGGAGGTCGCGATTGGCCGCATTGGCACCCGTGGCGATAGCCGGCATGCGGCCGTGGACAGAATTGAAGCCGTGGGCCCCCGCCGCGAAGTAGGCGGTCGTCTTGGACGAGCAGCCAATGCCGCTCAACTTGGCAATCATGTGCGGCGGGACGGAGAGTTCCCACAGCGCCTGCACGAGCGCGGCGGTTACCGAATCATGTCCGCAACCGGCGCACAGAGTTGACATCGCGCCCTCGTAGTCGCGGACCGTCAGCTCAAGCTCGTTCTTCCGTAGCCCGGGGTGCGTGACTTTTGGTTTGGTGATAGACGGCACGGTTACGCCTCCAGCCCCTTCATAATGCCCTCCACCACCTGGAAGGCGCTGAGCGGATACCCCCCGTAGGCGAGTACCGAGCGAAGTTTGTCCTTGGGCGTGCACGTTTCCAGGACCAGCAGCGACCGGAGCTGCCCGTCGCGGTTTTGCTCCACCACATAGTTGATCTCGTGGCGTTCGAGAAATCCCTGGACGTCCGCGCTGAAAGGAAAGCCGCGGATACGCATCAGGTCGGTGCGCACGCCGGACCGGTCCAGCAGATCTACCGCCTCGCGCACAGCCAGATCTCCGCTGCCGATCGTGACGACCCCGATCCGTGTTCCCCTCTCCTCGATGATCGGCTCGGGCACAAACGCGGCGGCTGCGCCGTGCTTGCGAGCCAGACGGTCGATCACTTCCTGATACTGTGCCGGATCCTCCGTATATCCTCCGAGCTTGTTATGTCCAGACCCACGGGTGAAGTACGCGCCACGCGCATCGACACCGGGAAGAGTGCGCGGCGTGACGTAATTCTCATCGTCGTCGCTGTAGCGGAAGAAACGCGCCACCTGGTCCAGATCGTCTCGCGACAGGACGCGCCCCCGATCCGGACGGTAACCTTCGTCCCAGGTCAAACGTGGTACGACCCAGTCATTCATGCCGATGTCAAGGTCGGACAGCATAATGACCGGCGTCTGAAACCGTTCCGCCAGATCAAAGGCCCTGACCGCGAAATCGAAGCATTCTGCCGGGTTGGACGGGAAGAGGAGGATGTGTTTGGTATCGCCGTGTGAGGCGTAGGCGCACGCGAGAATGTCCCCCTGCTGCGTCCGGGTCGGCATGCCCGTGGACGGACCAACCCGCTGCACATCGACAACCACCGCCGGAATCTCCGTGTAGTACGCCAGACCGAGCAGTTCATTCATCAGAGAGATGCCCGGCCCGGCCGTCGAGGTAAAGGCGCGAGCGCCGTTCCACGAAGCTCCGACGACGATGGCGAGCGCCGCCAGTTCATCCTCCGCTTGAATGATGAGGTAATTGCACTCACCGGACTCAGGGTCGCGCCGATACTTCTTGCAGAGAGCCGTGAAGTTGTCCATGACCGACGTCGCCGGGGTAATCGGGTACCAGGCAGCAACCGTGGCGCCCGCATAGAGGCAGCCGAGGGCGGTCGCCGTGTTGCCGTCGATCAAGATCTTGTCGCCCGTGGCATCCATACGCTCGAGGGAGAACGGAAGCGGGCACTCAAAGTGGTCCAGGGCGTAGTCGTAGCCGAGTTGCAGGGCCAGCGCGTTGGACGCTCGCAGTTTCTCCTTGCCGGCATACGTCTCGTCGAGGACCCCGGAAATGACATCCAGCTCGATATTGAGGGCCGCCGCCAGGGCTCCGGCATAGGAGATGTTCTTCATCAGAATGCGCTCGCGGGGGCTCCGGAAGTGCTCGTTGCACATCCGGGCAAGCGGAATCCCAAGAAACGAGACATCTGAGCGATTTAGATCGGGATCGAGGGGCCAGCTCGAGTCGTACAGGACATAGCCGCCTTCCCGCACCTCGCGAATATCCTGCGCATACGTCTGAGCGTTCATCGCGACCACGAGATCGTAGTCGAGGGCACGGGACGTGTGACCGTCGCGATTGATACGGATCTCGTACCAGGTGGGAAGTCCCTGGATGTTGGAGGGGAAGAGATTCTTCCCTGACACCGGGATCCCCATGCGAAAGACGGAGCGCATCAGGAGACTATTGGCGCTGGCGGAGCCGGTTCCGTTCACATTCGCCAGTTTGATGGCGCAGTCGTTGATGCGCGTCGCTATCTGCTGGACCACATCACACTTCCGGCATACGGAATCTTGAGCTCGAACTTCTCCATATCCCAGGCTGCGGTCGGGCATCGCTCCGCGCAGAGACCGCAGTGGACGCAGACATCCTCATCCTTGATCATGACGCGACCCGTCTGAGGCAGGGCCTCCGAGGCGAATAACGGCTGGTCGAGATTGTCGGCGGGAGCAGAGAGACGCTGACGAAGCTCGTGCTCGTCACCGTTAGGTGTGATTGTCAGGCACTGGACCGGACAGATGTCAATGCAGGCATCGCATTCGATGCAGAGACTGGCAGTGAACGCCGTCTGGATATCGCAATTCAGGCAGCGCTGCACCTCGCGCGCCGTCTGCTCGGCGTCGAAGCCAAGCTCAACCTCAAGCTCGAGGCGCTTGAAGCGCTCCGTGAGATCGACGTGCTGCATGCGCTGACGCGGCGACGGGTTGTAGTCGTTGTGGTAGCTCCACTCGCTGATGCCCATCTTCTGCGTCACCAGGTTCATTCCCTGCGGGGGACGGTCCGTGACAGGAATCTGGTGACAGTGGTTGTCGATCGAAATCGCAGCCTGGTGGCCGTGCTCCACGGCCCAGATGATGTTTTTCGGCCCCCAGGCCGAATCCCCGCCGAAGAACACGCCGGGGCGAGTCGACTGCATGGTGGCCTCGTCGACGATCGGCATGTCCCACTTACCGACCTCGATTCCCAGGTCGCGCTCGATCCAGGGGAAGGCGTTTTCCTGGCCTATCGCCAGAATAACGTCGTCGCACGGCATGAAGATGGTGTCGATCGTCCTCGAGTGACGGGCATCCTGGTCCCATTCCAGGCGCTCGAACTCCATGCCGAGCAGCGTGCCGTCCTCAACCACGAAGCGCTTCGGGGCATGATTGATGACGATCTCCACGCCTTCCTCCTCGGCATCTTCCAGCTCCCAGGGGGAGGCCTTGAAGTAAGGACGGGGACGGCGGGCCATCACCTTGATCTCGGTGCCACCCAGCCGCCGCGATGAGCGACAGCAGTCCATTGCCGTGTTTCCCACGCCGATGATGAGGACCCGCTCGCCGATAGAGTCGACATGACCGAAGGCGATTGACTCCAGCCAATCAATGCCGATATGAATGCGATCGGTGTCGTGCCGGCCGGGGAGCTCGAGGTCTTTGCCCCGTGGGGCACCGCTGCCGACAAATACCGCGTCGAACTTCTCGGCGAGAAGAGCGCCCATACTCTCGATCGGCGAGTCATACCGTATGTCAACGCCCATGTCGAGGATCATCGCGATCTCCTCGTCCAGCACGGATGCCGGCAGCCGAAACGCCGGGATATTGGTGCGCATCAGGCCGCCCGGCTTGTCGTGCTTTTCAAAGATCACGACCTCGTAGCCGAGCGGCATGAGATCGTTGGCGACGGTGAGGGAGGCAGGTCCGGCCCCGATGCAGGCCACACGCTTGCCGTTCTTCGCGGCGGGGATGCGGGGGAGCAGCTCGGTGATATCGCCGCGAAGATCGGCGGCGACGCGCTTCAACCGGCAAATCGCGACAGGCGAGCCGTCTATCCGGCCGCGCCGGCACGCCGGCTCACACGGACGATCGCAGGTGCGCCCGAGGACGCCCGGGAAGACGTTGGATTCCCGATTGGTCATGTAGGCGTCGGTGTAGCGCCCCTGCGCGATGAGCCGGATGTACTCCGGCACATTGGTATGCGCGGGACAGGCCCACTGACAGTCGACGACGCGGTGGTAGTAGTTGGGGTCTTGAACGTTGGTGGGATCCATGCTTCAAGCTCTCGTTACCGCGCCACATTGACGGCGCTGTGACCGCCTCATCGCTGCACCACTTCGGGCTCGCCGCTCCTTGTTCGGCGCTCCCGCGGCATGGCAACTGTCTTGGCGGCCGCGACCAGCTTCTGCAATGAGTCCTTGGCATCCCCGAAGAGCATTGCTGTACGGGGGTTGTAATAGAGAGGATTGTCGATGCCCGCGAAACCGGGACGCATGCTGCGCTTCAGCACGATGATGTGCTGGGCCTCGTCGACATTCAGAATGGGCATACCGTAGATGGGACTACTCGGGTCAGACCGGGCAGCCGGATTCGTGATATCGTTCGCCCCCACCACCAGCACCACGTCGGTGCTGGGAAATTCTCCGTTGATCGCGTCCATCTCGTAGACCTCGGAGTACGGGACATCGGCCTCCGCCAAGAGCACGTTCATGTGCCCCGGCATCCGTCCCGCGACGGGATGGATGGCATATTTCACCTGCACGCCGCGGCTGCTGAGGATATCGGCCAGCTCGCGCACCTGATGCTGCGCCTGCGCCACTGCCAGCCCATAGCCGGGCACGATGACGACCCGCTGGGAGTAAGACATGAGCACGGCGGCGTCGTCAACCGAGATTTCGCGGACCGTCGCGCCCGCCGGCAATTCGCCGCCGCCGGTGACCGTGGCGCCGAAGCTTCCGAACAGGACGTTCGATAGCGGCCGGTTCATGGCCCTGGCCATAAGACGCGTGAGGAGGGTACCCGACGCGCCGACGAGGGCTCCAGCGACGATCAACAGCTCGTTGTTGAGGACGAAACCGGTTAGTGCGGCCGCCAGGCCGGTGAGGGAATTCATGAGGGAGATCACGACCGGCATATCCGCGCCGCCAATGGGAATGACCAGGACGAGCCCGAGAATCACGGCGACCGCAAGCAGCGCTATGAGGACCGGAATGGTATCCGTTCCGAGTGTGATGACCACGACCAGCGCCAACACTGCCACCACAAGCAATCCACTCGCGATCTTCGTCCACTGGAACTGGAGGGCGTTGCCCTTCATGATTTCCTGCAGCTTGGCGAACGCGATGAGGCTGCCGGCGAAGGAGACGGAGCCGATGGCGGCGCCGAGGGCGATGGTGAATGCCTGCCCGGTTTGTAACGTGCCGCCGCCCGACGTGCGGTGGACGAACTCCAGGGACGAGACAAGGGCGGCGGCACCACCGCCCATGCCGTTGAAGATGGCAACCATTTGAGGCATGGCGGTCATCCGCACCTTCCGGGCACTGCCGGCCCCGATGGCGCCACCCACGATGATCCCGGCCGCAATGAGCCCATAGTTGGCAAGGCCGGGCGTGAGCAGCGTGGCGATCAGCGCGATCGTCATACCCGCCGCTGCCACCCGATTTCCGCGGTTCGCCGTGACCGGCGAGCTCAGCATGCGCAGGCCGATGATGAACGTCAGGCTCGCCACGAGGTAGGCGACTCCGATGGCGGCGCTTGCGCTCATCGCTGGTCCCTCGGCCGCGCATGGAACATCTTCAGCATACGATCCGTGACGACGAACCCGCCGAAGACGTTCAGACTTCCCAGGAGGACAGCGGCGAGACCGATGATCTGAGTCGTGATGGTGTGCGCCTGGCCCAGGACCAGGATGCCGCCGACGAGCACGACTCCATGAATGGCATTGGTGCCGGACATGAGCGGGGTGTGCAGCATGGACGGGACGCGGCCGATGACCTCGAACCCGACGACAATCGCCAGGATGAAGACATAGGCGCCGAGGAGAATTTCAGTCACGATTGAACTGCCTTTCCTTGCTCAGGTTGTCGCCGGCGCACCTCGCGTCAGGCACGCCGCGCGCAAAATCTCGTCGTCGAAATTGAGGTCGAGCGCTCCATCCTTGATGACGTATTTGAGTACCGCCCCGACCGTGTGGGAGTACATGCGGCTCGCATCCACCGCAAGACTACTGGCCACGTTGGCCGGCCCCAGGATGGTGACGCCGTAACGTGTGACGGCGTCACCCGGAACGGTGAGCTCGCAGTTTCCTCCTGCCTCGGCGGCCAGATCCACGATCACCGACCCGGCTCGCATGTCACGCACCATCCCCTCGTCAATCAATATCGGAGCACGCGCCCCGGGCACCTGGGCAGTTCCAATGACGACATCCGCATTCGCCACGTGCTCGCGTATCAGATCCCTCTCGCGCCGGTAATACTCTTCATCCATCTCCCGCGCGTAGCCGCCCTGACCCTCGGCGGCACCGAGATCGACCGACATGTCAATGAAGCCGGCCCCCACGCTCTTGATCTGCTCCGCAACCGCGGGCCGCGCATCACAGGCCGCGGTCACCGCGCCCAGCCGGCGCGCCGTCGCGAGCGCCTGCAGGCCGGCCACGCCCGCGCCGATCACCACGACGCGGGCCGGGGGCAACGTGCCCGCAGCGGTCATCAGAAGTGGAAAGAAGCGGCCGATCGTGTCGGCCGCGAGGAGAACCGCTTTGTACCCGGCGACAGTGCTCATCGCGGACATGGCATCCATGGACTGTGCCCGCGTTGTCCGCGGCACGGCATTGAAGCTAAACGCCGTAATGCCGTGTTCGGTCAATGAAGCGAGCGTCTCGTGGTTCCTGGACGGATCTAAAAACGAAACGAGGAAAGCGCCGGGCCGCATCAGAGCGACCTCGGACGGAGTCGGCGGCTGCACCTTGGCGATCACATCCGCTTGCCGGTAGACGGCGCCGGGACGGGACTCGACACGCGCCCCAGCAAGCGCGTACGCTTCGTCGTCGCACGACGCGCCTTTGCCGGCACCCGATTCCATCACGACGGATAAGCCGAGGTCGGCGAGCTGCTCCACGGTGTCCGGCACCAACGCTACTCGATTCTCACCGAGGTGCGTCTCCGCCGGGACGCCGATGGTCAGTACCTGGTCGCCGGACACGGCTTCGTCCATCACGTTCCTCTTGTGGTGCGATTGTAGACGTCCGACGCCACGTGGCGCAGGGTCGTTTGCACCGGTCACGTGCGCGACTGATGTTGCTGCCCCTGGCCGGCAGATGTCAAGTGGACCGCATGTTTCCACGGGAACGGAGGGCGGGCACTCCCGCTAACGCACTATTTCCGCAACCTTGAAGGAGGATCGCTCGCCGCGGTCGTAGGCGACGTGCCTCGCAGGCTAGGCGTGCGCCAGAACGCGCAGGTCGACCACCGTAAACAACAGGAGGGTCCCCGCGACCACCCCCGCGATGAGGAGATAACTCCAGCGGCGCGCGTGTCGAGTGCGCCACATAATCCGGACGTTGCGTGTCAGTGAGGCGAGAGCGACCAGTCCCAGGACCAGGGTGATCCAGCGAGGAACACTCGCGGCGACTCCGATCCAGGGAAGGACGAAGGGCAGAATCACGTACAGGACCGTGCACCGCAGCGCCGAGACAAGGAGAGCAAACGAGAGAGCGCGCTGCGCCGTCTCCGGCAGCGGTTCGGGGCGCGAACGGTGTAAGCCGGACAAGGAGCCCGGCAGGACTGCTTCCTGATCTGTCTTTTCTATCACGATCCTGTCACCGTTCACTCTGCTGATTGTACGCTCCCTCCATGACGGGACGATGAGATCGGCACCACGCTCGTCGCCCAAATATGGGGCATAGACGTCATGGCGCGTATCAGGCGAACACCTGATTTCCTCGCGCCGTCCACCTGATTCGAGAGTTCAGAGGTGGGGTAAGAACCCGCACCCCACTCTCTCCGGCGATGTGCGCCGGCACATCAGACCAACGTCCGATTCTCGGGACTATCTTGCCCCGGGCACGGTGGGGCATGGACGAGTAGACGGCTCGGCAAACACCTGGCGGCCAAGGTGCCGCGCGATGGCATCACGGCCTATTCCCTCGCCGGCACGCGAAGCTGCGGCAGATCGGCCTCAATCTCGTGCCGGCGCGGCTCGAGCCTGTCCGGCAGCGAGAGCTGCACGCCCAGGTCACTCTCAGCTTCGTCCAGCGTGAAGCCGGGCCCGTCGGTCGCCACCTCGATGAGAACCCCGCCTGGCTCACGAGCATACACAGAGTGGAAGTACCCACGATCCAGTACCGGCGTCGGATTGGCGTGCCGGGCAACCAGTGCCGGCCGAATGGCCTCCAGTCCGGCATGATCGGCGACGCGAAAGGCAATGTGATGGATGGTGCCGACCCCCGTTGTCCCGTGCCAGAGGTCGGGAATCAGCCGAATGTCGACGAGCGACCCTGGCCCCTCAACAGTGCCGGCATAGCGGAAGTGGCCTCCCTCTTCCCGCGTCTGCCGCAATCCCAGCGCATCTTCCAGAAGGCGCGCGGTGCCTTCATAGCCGCCCTCCCAGAACACCGCCGTGTGGAGACCGCGGATGGAATGCTCGGCGGGGACAGGGCCCTCCGCCCACCCGGGCCAGCCGCCCGCGTCAGGATTCACGACAAGGTCGACGTGCAGACCGTCCGGATCCTGAATCGAGATAACTTCCTGGTCCAGGCGTTCCGCTCCCATCCGCGCGGGAGCATCGAGTTTGAGGCCGTGCGCCGTCAGGCGATCCATCCAGTAGCGGAGGGAGGTGGGAGGAATGGCGAGAGAGACGGTCGCCGCTTGCGCGATTCCCTGTGTTCCCTTGTGTCCGCCCGGCCAGACCAGAAAGCTCAGCACGGTTCCCGGGCGGCCGGTCCGGTCACCGTAGTAGAGGTGATAGGTGTTTGGACGATCGACGTTAACCGTGCGCTTTACCAGGCGGAGCCCAAGAAGCCCGACGTAAAAGTCGACATTGGATTGAGCGTCGCTGCAGACGCCGGTGACGTGGTGAACGCCCAGGGCCCGGGACTCCGCTGGCGTTGGTTCCATGCCGACATCACCTCCCGTGCAAACAGACGCAGCACACAGTCCGCGGCCAAGTATCGCCTGTCCAGCTCGAATGCCGGGTACGGCAGCATATTCCCGCTGCACTGAGCTCTGTCCGTTGGTCGAGCTGCGCCAAGAAGCTTCTGAGCGGATGGCTTCCCGGGCGTCGTGAGTCACACGTTCCAGTGATCGTCCGTTACACGTAATGACGGAGCGGTAATGCGACGAGTAAACGGTATCCGGATCCTCATTGGGGCACTACTCATCCTTCCGGCAGTCAGCGCGGGGCAGGCAGACGCGGGGGGAACGACCTCCGCTGCCGGCCGGTGGCTTGCTCAAAAGAGCCCGACGTCCACTAACCTCCTCGATGTCTCGTGCGCATCCATCTCCGAGTGCGTCGCCGTCGGCCGCGATGCCACGATCATCAAGACAGTCAATGCCGGGCGCTCGTGGACGGTCCTCAAAAGTGCCTATGGCATCGCGCATCCCGCGGCATCATTCACCTCGGTGCGCTGCGCCGTTTCCGGTGTCTGTTCTATCGTTAGTCCGCCGAACCTCGTGCTTCACACCTCGAATGGAGGGCGGACATGGCAGACGGCGACCCTGGCGCTTCCAGCCACCCTCTCCGGTCTCGGGCATGTCGCCTGCCCAACGCGGCTGGTCTGCTGGGTGACCGCCTCTCCGGCGGGCGATGCGGAGACCTGGTTCGACCATTCGGGAGCAGTTTTCAAGTCGAGCGATGGAAGCAAGACATGGCGGCAAGAGGCGATTCCGCCGACAACGCCCTGTGATGGGGACTGCAAGAACGTCGGCTACGACCTGCAATGGATCTCCTGCCAGACCGGGCAACATTGCTTCGCCGGTGGCAGTACGTTTATTGACAGCCACACAGGATACGCCAATGCGATGATACGCACGGCGAACGGGGGATCGTCCTGGAGCAGTGCGCTACCCTGCCACGAGGCTCCCTGCCAGAGCTTCGCACCCACGACTGCGACCTGTCCCACTGTGACGATCTGCACCGGAATCTACTATGCGCCGTACAGCGTTGATACCGGGCCGGACCTGGGCAGGACCACGAGCGGCGGAAAGACCTGGAGCATCACACCACTCCGGACAGTGCTGACCGCCGTGGCGTGCTCCGGAAAGAGCTTCTGCGCGTTTGTCGGACTGCGCGGCGCCGTCGCCGATGCGCATGGCACCAGCCTCACCGACGACCTGAGTCCCACCACCCGGACGCTCAACGCCGTGGCCTGTCCATCGGCAGCCACATGCTACGGGGTCGGAAACCACGGAGTGATCATCACGCGCCACGGCTAGCTCCCGCGGGCCCGCCCGTCGAAAAGTGACGGGCGGACCCGCTCATCTGCCGGCGACCGGCGCTTGACGCGCCACGATCGTGCCATGGTTGCCCACCGCGTAACACGTGCTCGCCCGTGGACAGGCAACAGCCGCGAGGCGCCGGCTGCTTGGGCCGGCCTGCACCTCGAGCCTCATGCCGGTCAGCATAGCCAGAGCGCCCTTCGGACCTGCCAGTTCGCAGAAGGAGCTCCCGACACAGGCGATGGACGTCAAGATGGGTCTGAAGGGCGTCGGGCCCCAGCCGGCCCAGGTGGTGCCTCCATCGGTCGACCGGAGGAGGACGGGCCCCCACGTGGGCGATCGCGGCAAGTAGTAGACGCCCACGCAGACCAGCGGAGTAGGACAGGTAGCGATGTTCGGGTCAAAGGAGTCGTGGACACGCCGCCAGGTCTTGCCTCCGTTTCGGGTTCGGAGCACGGCGCTGGCGAAGCCTCCCTCGTGACTGATCGCGGCCAGGAAGGTGTCCCCGCCTGCAAAGCAACTCGTCGCGCTCTGGCAGGAGATCCAGTTCAGGTCATACCCGACCGTAGGCCGAGAGGAGTAGCAGTCGCTCCCGGGGCACGGCACCGAAGGCGGGATGGAGAGCCGCCGCCACGATCTGCCGTCGTCGCCGGACTTGAACATGGCCGGGGAGCGATCGAACGGGTTGTTGATGAGCCCGCTAGGCGAGGCGATGGCGAAGCACACGGAGAGCGTGGGGCATGCGATCCGGGTCAGACCAGCGAGTAGAGGCGGAAGCGCGATGCGATTCGTCTGCCAGTGTCGCCCTCCGTCGTCCGTCCTCAGTACCACATCGGGCGGAGCCAGCACCGAGCATACTCCAGCGGCCGGGCATCGCACCGAGGTAAAGGTGACGTCTGGATGGCCCGCCGCATAGGGAACCGTCATCCGTCCCCAGATCTTACCTCCGTTCACCGTCCGGACGATCGTGCCGTCCGCGCCCACGGCGACGCACTCCGACCGTGACGAGCAGGAAATGTCGCGCAGGTCTGCGGTCGTGCTACTGCGCTGCAGGGTCCACTGTGCTGCGCTCGCGTGTACAGGACTCGCTGTTTGCCACACGACGGGAGCCGCGGCGACGGTGAGGAGTACGGTGAGGAATCGCGCGATGAATCGCGGTCGGAAGCTCCGTGATCTGGGCATGAGTCGCTCCTCCCACCACACGAACGCCGCAAGGCACGGGATGGTGACAACACGTCAACCGGTGCTCAAAATGGGCGCGGGCTCCCCTCGCCGCAAGGCTCTGCTGTCAGGCCCCGCCTGTGCCACTCACCCTTATTAGGGTGACCCTCCGGGAGTCGAAGGCTTGGTCCGCGGTGGCATATGAGGGTTCCATATGACCTCCCAGAGGTGACCGTCGGGATCTCGGAAATAGCCGGAGTAAATGCCCCACGGACGCTCACGTGGCGGGTCGGCGACGGTCGCTCCCGCCGCTTGTGCCCGAGAGAGAAGTGCATCGACATCTACTTTGGTCGCGACCAGCTGCCCGATGCTGAACTCACCCGGTGCCGGAGGCGTTAGTGCGATCTTGGCATCCTTCGCCAGCTCGGTTCGCGGGTAGAGTGCGAGAAGCAAACCGCCATGAAGCTCGAACACGGCGGTAGACCCGGCGGGTGTGCTGTCATCCCCACCCCACTCCGTGCCGATTATCCCCTGGGTCGGTAGCCCAAGCCCATCCCGATAGAAGGCGAGCGCCTGCTCCAGATCGGCGACAGCCAGCGTAATGACGTCGATTCGCGCATCCATCATCTGCCCTTCCCTTGCCCGGACGTTGCCGACGAGCCCCGTCCGCAAGCGTGCGGGCCGGACTCAGCGGAACTCATCGATGCCCAGCCCGTCCTCTCGGTCCCAACCATAGGCGTCAACGTAGCCCCAGCAGTCGGGCCGGCTCCCATCAATGTCGGTGACGCCGTAGGCGTCGGCAAGTTGGCGAGCGCTCATGATAGTGCCCGCCCACCGCGAGGCATCGGGGTCCTGAGCGAGCGCGGCGACGCCCCGGGCAACATAGGTGGGCGACTCCGAAATCCCGAATCCGGGAGTCTTGGCGCAGGCGTCCCGCCAGTTTTCCTCTTTGACCCCAAAACCCTCCAGCATCCGCTCGGACCGCAACCAGCCCGGCGTGACGCCGAGGGCGGTCACCGGCAGATCCTCAAGCTCCGCGCTCAGCCCAATCACGATCCGCTCCACGTTGGCCTTGACGAGGTCGTAGTAGAACCCCACGTTCCGGCGGAACTCGGCGTTCGCCCGGGAGGTACCGTCTGTCACCTCGACCACGAGCCCCCGGGTGCTCCGCGCCTGCGCCGTGCGCAGCATCAGTGGGATGGCCGCTCGACACGTGATGAGATGCGTGTGCACCCCCATCTGCAGCATTCGCAACCCGCCGGCCCAGTCGTGCTCCCAGAGCGGCTTGTCCCACTCCATGTACCGATCGCCGCCAAAGATGTCGTTGACCAGCACGTCGAGCCGGCCGTGGTCGCGCTCGATGCGGGCGATGAGCGCAGCCACCGCGGCCGGGTCTTCGTGATCGACGACGAGCGCTTCGCCCGCCCGACCGGTCGCCGCCATCAACTCGCCGGTCTCCTCGATGGTCTCCGGTCTGTCCATCTCGGAGCGGCCGGAGGAGCGGCTGCTGCGGCCAGTGGCGAACACGACGTAGCCCCCGCGAGCCAATTCGACGGCAATGGCCCGGCCCGCTCCGCGCGTGGCACCCGCTACCAGCGCCACGGTTGTCTCGCGGTCTGCCTCCCGGCTCATGCCGTCAGTCTAGCGCAGCGGTGAGCGGGCTCCGCTCGGACCGAGAAGACCGCCAGTCCTTCCCAGCGTGCAAGAGAGGAAGGCATCGTGCAGGCCGCTGCCCCCTCATTACGGGAAGAGGTCCGGACTTCCGGCCGAGCCTCTTCTTGTTGACGGTCGCCAGAGTGTACAAGAGGATCGTGTTGACGCCGTCCGGTGCCAATCTCGTTCTCTGGGTCCACATCCTTGCCGCCTGCGTCTGGATTGGTGGGCAGATCGTGCTCGCGATGCTGGTGCCGCTCTTGCGGCGTGACCGGGCGATCCTGGCAGCAGCGGGCCGGCGGTACCAGCTGGTGGCCTGGGCCGCGTTCGCGGTCCTCATCGCGACCGGCCTTGGGAATATGGCCAATGCCGGGATTTCGAGTCACGATCTGACCACAACTCCCACCGGGCGCACGCTCACCGTCAAGCTTGGTTTCGTCGCACTCTCCGGCGTTGCAGCGGCGCTCCATGCATTCGTCGTCGCACCGCGCGCGGGTGAGAGACCGACATCCGTGCTTCGAGCGGCATCCGGGATTCTCGGTGTCGTGGCTCTGCTTGCCGCCATGCTCGCGGCGCTCTATGGCGTTCTCATTGCGGAGGCGTAGTCGAGACACGTCCTCCGGAGACAGAACCTCCACCAGGTCGCGGCCTGATTCGTGGCACGCCGTCCTCGACGGTCGCAGTGGACTTAGACCCCAGGGAAGAGGCTACTGACATTCCCGAGAGCGCTGGTGCCCGGCCCTACTCACGCATGCCAGCAGGCAGATACACCGTGAAGACGGCACCCTCGCCCTCCCGGCTCGCCACACTCACACAGCCGTCGTGCATCTCGACGATCTGACGCACGCCGGCGAGCCCGATGCCGGACCCGGGCACATCGACGCCGACATTGGTTCCGCGGTAGAAGGGATCGAAGATGCGGTCGATCTCACTCTCGGGGATTCCTACTCCGGCGTCGGTCACGCGCAGGACGGCACGCACCTCTCCCGCTGCCTCCTGCCTGGAGACCGCGATGATCACCGGCTCGTAAGACGGGCTGTACTTCAAGGCGTTCGACAGCAGGTTATCCACGACGCGGAGGAGCCGCGTCTCGTCCCACAGACCCACGACCGGCCGCGGCCCTTTGAGGACGATCCGCTCTCGGTCACGGGCGTCGGGCTGATTTTCGATCGCGTGCCGTGCCACGTCGACGAGGTCGACTTGCCGGCGATGGAGCGGAATCGCGTCTCCTCGCACGCGCGTCGCATCCAGAAGAGCCTCGATCATATCGGTCATCCGGCTCGCCGTCTGCACGATCTGTTCGGCGCTGTCGGTGAGCCGGGAATCACTGCCCTTTACCGCGTGAAGGCGTCGCAGGAGGAGTTGAGCATGACCGCGGATCGCGGTGAGAGGAGTTCGAAGGTCGTGCGAGATGGTCAGAAGGAGTTGGTCTTTGGCATGCATCAACTCGCGTTCCGCTCGCTGAGCACGGGCCCGTTCCGTGACATCGCGGATGACGGACACCATGGCGCGCCGCTCTCCATCCTGTTCGAGAAATGTGTATCGCACGTCTACCAGCCGGTCTTCCCCGTCGCGATGTCGCACCGCCGCCTCCACTCCGCGTGGATCCACGGCATCCGTGAAATAGCGCCGGTACTCTTCCTCGGCTTGTTCCCGGAACTCCGGCGGGAAGATCACGGCGAACGAGCGCCCCACGACCTCACTCTCGTCGTAGCCGTACAGATCGCAATAGGCCGGATTGACGGCGAGCACGGTCCCCTCGCGATCGGAGAGCGCCATGGCATCAACTGACGATTCCCAGAGTGCCTTGAAGAGAGACCGGATCGAGCCCTGATCGTCAGGCTGCAGCAGAAGACCCGGCCAATCCAGATCAGTCCTTGATGGCGTTGTCACACGACCTCCACGACTGGTCCGCGGGGGATCGTGCCTCAGTCGTTCCCCGCGCTCTGTGATTGTATGACGACACGTGGCAGAGACGGCGAGGGTTTGCGAGAGGGGTCATCGGATGCGCCGGTCGGGCTGATACGACGCGTGCGACGCGATCATCCCGCAAGCGCGGTGACTATCGGCCCGTCCCGAGATCCGCAGGTCCTACGGCCCTCGTCTCGTGCGGGGAAGCGTGATTGTATACGGAGCGTAACCACGCGCTGGACGCGAGTCTTTCCCGGTGACGTGGCATCGAAACAACACCGACGATGCAGAGTCTCATTTTTCCCGGTCTCATCGCCCTGTTCCTGCTGTCGTCAGCGGGACTGGGCGCCGACATCATGCTCGAGCGCCGGAAGCGGCGGGCCGGCGCCATCGCTGGACATGGCGACTCCGGCGCGCGAGTACGGCGCGAGGTGGTCATGCCGCCACATGTTGAACCTCGTGTGCCCGGATCACCGAGCGCGCCCACGCCGAACTGGAACAGCGGCGCTCGACAGACCTCGATATCGGGGATGTACCGCGCGCAATACGGCGCCTCCGAAGTCTTCCTTCCTGACGGCCATCCCTTCGCGGCGGGCCGGCCGTCTAATGGTTTCGTGCGGCTCGACCTGGAGGAGGAAGCCCTCCCGGACTATTACGGCCTGCTGGATGTGCCACTCACCTCAACCGACCACGAGCTGGAGCAGGCATACCGCCGCCACGTCGCGGCCATCCATCCCGATCGCTTCTTTGGCGACCCCGCGCGCTACGCCACCAGTGTCGAGCGCCTGAAGGAATTGAATGAAGCCATGACCGTCCTGCGCGACCCCTTCACTCGTTCGCTGTATGACATCAAGTACCGCTCACATCTCGCGCCGACCTCGGCACGCTCGCGGATACTGCGGCGAACGCCGGCGTCCGGCCCGGTGATGACCCGGGCGGCCTGGAAGACGGTATGACTCGGCCTGTCGGTTACCCCGCTTCACCGCTGCTGGGAGGCTTGATCGAGTTAGATGACACGGCGGCCGAGGTCAGGAACGGCCCGGTGGCGGAATATCAGGCGCTCCTCCGGGTGATCGGCGCCGTCCTTGACGATCTGGATGCACACGACGTGACTCTCATCGAAGGAATCAATTCGTTCTCGGTTAGCTACCGTCACGGCGTGACACGGGAGGTGCGCGATCTCACCTTTGGCGATCTCTTGACCGCCTATGTGACGCGCCGCGGGGAGCGTAAACTTCTGGGCACACCGAGTAAAGGCCGCTACCAGGATTTGCTCCGCGCTCTCGGCTTCGAGCTGGAATCCGCCGGCGCCCGCCGCCTCGTGTTGACAGAGGATGGAGACAACGTCTCCATCGAGTTCGAAACGGGGAACGCCGAGGCGAGTCTGGTGGGACACCATCACGTGATTCTGACGCCGGCGATGGCAGAAACCATCCTTCAACGAGCGCATAGCCGGCGTCAGAGGCGTCGGAGCCGTCTCCTCTCCTTCCTTCCCTCATAGGGAAGCCTCAGCGCGTCGCGCCGGGTCGCGGCCGAGTATCCCGCCGCGGATTCACACGGCGGAAGACACTAGATGGGAACAGCCTGCTCGTAGTAGGTAATGTCCTCGCGGGACCCGCCCCCGCCGCCGCGAATCGTCCGGAAGTCCTCCACAAACTCGATGCTTCGCAGCCACTTGACCATCTTGAACCCCACCTGTGTCTCCGCGCGCAGGCGGAGTGGAGCGCCGTGCCGTTCCGGCAGCGGTTTGCCGTTCATCTCGTACGCCAGGATGAATTGCGGCTTCTGGGCCAGCCGCACGTCCAGCGATTCGTAATATGGCTGATTGCTTGCATCGTCCTGGTACGACCGAAAAACCATATAGCGCGCCCCGGGTAGCGGCTGACACATCTCGACAACCGTCTGAAGTGGAATGCCGCCCCACTCCGCGATCCCCGTCCAGCCTTGGATGCAGTTGTGCCGCACGATCTGCTCGCTCTTGTCCATGCCCCTTATCTGGTCAAGGGTGAACGACCGCGGATGTTCGACCAGCCCGCACACCTCGAGCCGCCAGTCCCGGAACCCGCCGTCACGCAGCCGAGCATACTCATCGGAGGTCGGAGGATATCCATTGATGGCGTGGTAGGGGGAGATTTGATCATGGCGGAAGTGCATGCGTGGGTTGGCATGGAGCGTCAGCCACCGCAGGAGCGGGCGGATGACCGGGCCGAGGACGGCTTTGGTCTCCCTCACGTGGGCGCGCGACCAGCGCGAGCTGGCCCAGTAGATGAAGACGATGGCCGCGTTGATCAGGATCGCTATGCCGAGGGCAAGGGTGTGGTTGCCGTTGGGTGTCCCGAAGATCATGTCGTCGAGGTTGCGGCCAAGGTAGGTATGAGCGACCATGGCGCCGTGCATGAGGATGAAGACGACGAAGGCACACATGCCGAGGAAGTGGATGCTCCGCGCGCCCTGCCGGCCACCGAACAGTGCAGGCAGCCACGGCTGGCTGGCCTCCATGGCGGGAGATTGGGCGAGACCGGACAGGATGAGTAGGGGGGCCAGCAGGAACACGACAGCAAAGTACGTGAGCTGCTGCAGCGGATCGAAGGGGTGGAACTCCGAGAGGGGCGGCGTCTGGAAGGTGGCATAGGTGATCAGGTCGTGCCAGGCATGCGGGAAGATCGACCAGGAGGTGGGCACCAGCCGATCCCACTCGCCCGTGACGAAGAGCCCGATCACATAGGCCAGGCCATTGGCGATCCAGAAGACAACGGAGAAGAAGTGCCAGTGGCGCCCCGCGCTGAGGTTCTCGGCACCGGGCTGCGCAAGCCACGGCGTGACGTAGATCTCTTGCTCAATCGACGTCCAGTCGCCTCCCGGTTGGAGCTTTCTCCGCGTGAACTTGAGCCATTCGGTCCCGGGAATGGAATGATCGTTCCAGTAGAGGCGGGGGTACGCCCCAAGGATCTGAATGCCGGCGCGGATCAGGAAGCCGATGAAGAGGACGTTGATCCAATGAGTCGCGCGGATCCAGAGGGGGAACTCACTGGCGAGGTGGTGCATGCATGCGAACGCTATCCGTTGTCATCCAGGAAGGCGGGCTTGCGCGCGTATTCGGCATCGACCTTGGCCTTGGTCGTGTTGAGTGTGATTCGGTCACCGGGCGTGACGGTCTGCACGGCACTGAAGGGGATGTAGAGTTCCGTCGCTCCGATCCCCATCACGCCCCCTTCATTCACCTTGAATACCGAGCCCTGGCTGGTAGACGGCGGGGTCATCGCGTTGCCCTGGCTCCTGGCCTGCACGGTATAGACATCCGCAACCGTGCCGATCTTTTCACCGGTCGCGTCATACACATCCATCCCGTTCTGAACGGTCTGCTCGTTGGTCACCATCGTTCCCTCCTTCACGGGTGCTCTGGCCGGTGGCCGGCAACCCATCCATGCTGTGCGGTGTGCGAAAGCTGTCAGCGGAGCAACAACCATGCCGCTCGGCGGACAAAACGACAGAGTGCCTTGCCGTCCGACGTCCTTCCAGGAACCGCGTTCTCACTGTGTACTGGGCACGAAACTCAACCATGTGGCGGGATGTGGGTGTCTCGCCAGCAGCACGCGGCCGGAAAACCGATAACTCGGAACGAGATAGGCCCCATGATGCAGGGTCGTCACAAGAATCTCGGCGACACTCACGTGCGCCACTCCGCCCGTGCCGGGCACCTTCAGGTTGTGCCCAATGGCCGCAATGACGACCGGCACGGCATGCTGCCGAATCTCATCCCACGCCTCGGAGGTCGGAATCGCGCCCAGGGTGGTCCGGCTGGCCACCGGCGGCCAGATCCACGCCTCGATCACGCTCCGGTTTGGCGCAACCCAGAGTGTCGCCTCCGGGATCGCCGAGGCACGGACGCCTCTCCACCCCAGGGCGATCTCACGGAGAAGCGGGGCGCGTGGCACGATACTGATCCCAATGAGCGGCATGTCGCGGCCGGGCCAGCCGAGACGCGTGAGCCAACGGCGAGCGGCAAGCACGGCCTGACCAGCGCCGAGCGGATGATTAGCGTGGGGAAGCTGGAAGTTCCGCCTGTCGTGGTAGATGACCTCGCCGGTGGCTTCGGAGATGGCGAGGCTGTGCACGGGGCGGCCGGAGTGACCGCCGCCGTCCTGAGCAACAATCCAATCGGTCTCGTCGATCCGGATGCGGCGAGCTGCCGCGTGGATATGAAGCAGACGGTGTACTTGCGCCATGACGCGAGGAGGCGGCCCGAGGCGATAGGCCGCGACCGCTGCCGGACCGAGTGGCAAGGCGTGCGCAGTCAGTGAGAGCCGCCCGGCGTACGGAGACGCCGGGCGTGGGTGGATGAGGCTGACCGTCGCCTGCATCGAGCGCACCAGGATCTCCGACGTGGGAAGGTTGAACAGCAGATCAGCGCGTGTCGTACGAGGGATGGCAAATGCCGGTCTCGCCGGCCTCTCCACCAGGGAAACGAGAAGAACCGCGAGGACGGCAATGACCGTGGCCATGGCACTGATCCACACAGGGCGCCGCAGCAGGAGGGGGGCGGCCGGAGCTATCGGGCGGGATGCCAGCAGATGCTCGCGAAGTGCGCGCGCGAAGGTGGGGTGCGGCGCCACTTCCTCACCGTAGACCAGGTGATCGCGCAGCGCCTGCCGGAAGCCGGCGCTCACGATGCCCTCGACGCTCTCCTGTTCTCGCATCAAGGGGGCGAGGCGGCGCAGATCGTCCGCGAGCCGGCGCTCCGACTCAGAGAGTCCGTCGAGATCTCGATCGTCATCCATGATCCGGCTCATCCTCGCCGCCGATGCTGCCCCGCAGTAGCCGCAGCGCGCGGCGCAGCAGCTGCTTGACCGCCCCCTCGCTGCGACCCATGCGCCGGGCCACTTCGGTGAAAGGCTGATCTTCGTAGAAGCGCAAGCGCACGACCTGTTGGTGATCCTCAGGGAGAGTTGCCAGGTGCTCAAGGAGCCAGTACGCCTCCTCCCATTCGGCGAGGAAGCTGTCGTCATGCAGACGCGCCAGGTCGTCGTCACGCAAGGGGGACGCCTGAGTTCGCCGAGCGCGGTCGATGATGGAGTTCGCGGCGATGCGAAGCAGCCAGGCAGAAAAAGGAAGGCCGCGATCCTCATAGCGGTCGATCGCGGCCAGAGCCTTCTCAAACGTCTCGGCCGTCAGGTCCTCCGCCTCTTCGCGCGACGCGCTGTACTTGCGGCAGAAAGCGTAAGCCCGAGGCAAGTACACATCGTATAACTCTCCAAACGCCGCACGATCGCCGCGCCGCGCACGCGCGATGACGTCGGGAAGCACCTCACTCGGCATGGCTTTTCGCACTGTCGCGCCCCATAGTAGGCGCGCATCGCCGGATAGGCCGCCTGTCGGGTCGGCCGTACCTTTTTGGCGGCCCCACACGTTTTAACAGTCGGGTGTGGTCTAGATAACGCCATAAATGTCGCTCTGTCAAGTAATGGCACGTATCTTGCGACGGTCAAGGGCGGGACACGATTGAGACGTCCGACGCCGGCCACGTGTGAGGGCAGGAGCGGGTATCGATCACGCTTGTGTCTCTATTTCAGTAAGCGGAGGAAGTGTATGCCCGCAGTCCACAGTTGGGGTTCTGCCATCCAGAGTTCCGTTGCCTCAGGCTTCGCGATTCTGTTGAGCGGTATCCCCAAGATCATTGGGTTCCTGCTGATTCTGATCATCGGCTGGATCATCGCGTCGCTCATTGCCGCGATCGTCGACCGCCTGCTCCACGCCGTCAAATTCAACGACGTGGCTGAGCGCTCCGGCGTCGCCGGCTTTGTGCGCGACATGGGAGTGAACACCGATTCGTCCGGAGTTCTCTCGACTATCGTCAAATGGTTCATCCGGCTGATCGTGCTGGTGGCGGCCTTTGACGCCCTCGGTCTGCCGACCGTCTCGCACGTCCTGAATTCGTTCCTGCTCTGGATCCCGAATCTGGTCGTCGCGCTCGTGGTTCTGGTGATCGGCGGCCTGATCGCCAAGGCTCTGTCTGCCGTCGTGCGCGGAGCCACCGCGGAATCCGGCCTCGGCAACCCCAATCTCCTGGCAACGCTTACGAAGTGGACGGTCTGGGGTTTCGCCTTCATCGTCGCCCTGAATCAGATCGGGATCGCCGCGACCCTCGTCGACACGCTCTTCATGGGCTTTGTCGGCGCCATGGCCCTCGCCTTCGGCCTGGCATTCGGTCTCGGTGGGCGCGAGACGGCGTCCCGTATTGTCCAGGGCTGGTATCAGCAGTCACAACAGGCGCAGATGCAGCAGGCAGCGCAGGCCGCGGTACAGCAGACACAGCTGCAGGGTAACGAGATGCCCGGCACGGGACCGGCCGGCGCTCAGCCGGCCGCGCCCGACGGGAGGACCGTCCAGATCGAGACCAGACCCACGAACCAGCCCTAGCCCGTTCGGCCCGCATGCCTGGCCCGACATGGGCCGGGAACCGCTATGGCCCGCCGGCAAGACCGACTCGCACGTCACTAACGGCAGAAAGCGCGTAATGGAGGTTTCTAGTGAACACTGATAGCCAGACAATGACCGATCAGGACACGACCCGGCTCTTTGGTTACGAGGTCGACGACAGCACCGGGAACAAGATAGGGGATGTTGACGGCGCGTGGGTCGACGACGCGACCGGCAAGCTCGAGTTCATCGCCGTGCGCACCGGCTGGCTCTTCGGCAAGGACCACCTCATCCCGATCGAGCAGGCACAGATCGACGATCAGAACCGGACAATCCAGGTGCCCTACAGTGGGGACCAGATCAAGAACGGCCCGAGTTTCGATCCGAGCGACGAGTTGAGTCCGGACGACGAAGAGCAGATCTATAGCTACTATGGCGTGCAGCGCTCGACCTCCACGAGCCCCACAGGCTACGCCGCAGGGACAACAGGCCCAGGAATGACGTCCGGCGCCGGCACCACGGCCGGGACCGGGGAACAAGAGATCGAGGTTCCTCTCAGTGAGGAAGAGCTCGTCGTCGGGAAGCGGCAGGTGCAGGCCGGCAACGTCCGCCTGCGGAAGATCGTGAGGACCGAGCACGAGGAGGTTCCTGTCCAGCTCACCAGGGAAGAGGTCGACATCGAGCGCGTTCCGGCCGCCGAAGCACAGAGCATGACGGTCCCGGACAACGCCTTCCAGGAAGAGACGATCGACGTTCCGGTGATGGAAGAGGAGCCCGTTGCGGCCAAGGAGGCTCACGTTACAGGTGCGGTGCGCCTGGAGAAGGAAGCAGAGACGACCACGCGCACCGTGGGCGCCGACGTCCGCAGGGAAGACGTCGAATTAGACGCAGAAGGCAACCCCAACGTCGAGAACGACCTGGGCGCATAGCCACCCTCGCCGGGGAAGGGGAGGCGCCTGGTCTCCCCTTCCTCCTCCTCTAGGAGGCGCACCGTGCAGACGACTGTCCAGCACCCGACATGGGAATACATTCTGGTGCGCGCTGAGTACGTCGAGAGGATGCGGGGTGAACAGTTTCAGCGTGTGACCGTCGTGCATGGCCCGGATGACGTGGGGCAGGAGCTGCACGACGTTCCGCTCTCCCAGGCCCTCGCCGCGCTGGGAGCCGAGGGCTGGGAGCTGGCCGGGATCGACCCCGTCATCAAGGAGGGCCTGCACACACCGGGCGCGTGGTACGTACTGAAACGGCAATCACAGCCAACGTGACTGCAAAGCCGATCGGAAGGAGACACCGTGGAGAGAGATAGGGACACGGGCGACGGGGTCAACGATGAGGAGGAGAGTACAACGACCGTTGGAGAGGTACGAGACCTGGGGGATGTCATCGAAATTCCCATCGTGGAGGAAGAGGTCGAGGTCATCAAGCGTCCCGTCGTCAAGGAAGTGCTCCGGATCCGGAAGAGGCGCGTCACCGAGGAGCACACTGTCGAGGCGGACGTACGAGAGGAACACCTGGTCGTCAAGGAAACCCCGGACAACGGCCGCCCGGAAAATGACGCGGACCGTGACTGAGTGAGCCTCTCCCGACAGCTGGATCTGACTCACGACGCGACCTTTGGTCGAGGTGGCAGAGCAGTGGCCCGCATGGCGCGGCGAAGGACAGGTCATGGGTCACCAGCTTCATGCCCCGGCGCGGCGAGGCCGACACGGTTAGAGTCGTGAGGTTCACGTACCTGGCGGCCGCCGGCGCCGTCGCAGCAGGTAGCGCGCTGTTCAGCCTCCGCGCTTCGGATGGGCTTGCCGCCCACAAACATCACCACCACCGGCGGCACCGGTCTTCACTCATACCCGGCCGGCCGGCTCCCCGGGAGGAAACCTACAAACGATGCGGACCCTGGGGCAACGGTGGAGACAGCGTCTCCAACTACTTGCGTAATCGCATCGATCCTGCCACGCGTCCACACCACTTGACCTTCCGCCAGTTCATTGCCCTTGACGTTCCCAAGGGAGTTGCGACGACGCCGATGAAGCACTGGCCGGCGGCCGGCCGGCGACGCGTCTATCGCCACGAGGGCATGGCGGCAAGCCTCGAAGGGTACATCACAACGCTCGCGGTCGGCCCTAAAGAGCCGGCCAATTGCATGGGCAAAGCGGGATACGACTGGCACATTCGGCTCGGACGAAGTCCGGGGGCACCTGAAAGGTCGACCATCATCACGGAAGCGACACCCCGCGTGCGGGCGCGCGAGCGCGGCTTCAGTCTGCGGGTCCTCGATCGATATCGGCGCAAGCATGTCCGGGTGCGCATCACTGGATGGCTCTTTCTCGACAACGACCATTCCACCGACCTCGACCGGCAGCGCGCGACCCTCTGGGAGATCCATCCCGTCACCCGCATCCAGGTCTGGGACAGGGGACACTGGAGAACCATCGCCGGTTAGGGAAGGAACGAGTCGGGGTCCGATTCGTCGGTATCAGACAGCAAAAGGATGCGAGCACGGGTCACGGTTCGGGCGGCGGATAGGCCGCCGGCTGTCATGGTGTCGGGGAGCGGGCGGTAGACTTCATGAAGCGAGACAACATGGAACCCGGGCATGCCAGAGCTCTCCGGGCGTCGCGGAGCGCAACCGTGGCCGACGGGCGAGGGCAACCTGTCCTTGAAGACCGCTCAGGAAGGGCATCATGAAGTTTCTTCTCACGTCCGCCGGCATCAAAAACACGAGCATTCACCACGCGCTGGTCGACCTCCTGGGTCAACCGATTGCCGAGTCCAGCGCCCTCTGCATTCCCACCGGGATGTATCCCTTCCCCAACGGGGGTATTGGGGCGTACCGGTTCATCAGCGGAACCGCCTCCAGCCCCATGTGCGAACTGGGGTGGAAGTCCCTGGGAGTACTGGAGCTCACTGCGCTGCCCAGCATCGATGAAGAGGCGTGGGTCGGTGCAGTCCAGGAAACCGATGCCCTGCTGGTGTGGGGCGGCGATGTCCTCTATCTCTGCGACTGGATGCGGCGGTCGGGACTGGCCGCCCTCTTGCCGTCGCTATCCGAGACGGTCTACGTGGGGGTGAGCGCCGGCAGTATGGTGACAGCCCCTACTTTCGGAGAGACGTACCACGACCCGACGACACCCTTCGTGATTGAGAAGGGGCTGGGATTGGTCGACTTTGCCTTGCTTCCGCACCTCGACCACGAGGACCACCCGGAAAGTACCACGGCCAGGGTGGAACGCATGGCCGCCGACATACCTGTGCCGACCTACGGGATTGACGATCAGACGGCCATCAAAGTGGTCGACGGCACCGTCGACGTCGTCTCCGAGGGGCACTGGAAACTCTTTGCCCCCTAAGACGCTGGGTCGGTCACGAGCCCGTCGTCCCCCAGTCGGACCCAGTCCAGAGCAGTCCCCTTACCCATGAAGTAACACTCGTCCACGACCACAGAAAGGGTAATCGCGTGGGTCGCCGACACCCACCACGTCAAGAGGGCCAAGGAGCAACGTCGGCGACGAGAACCCTTCAGCCGAGGCAGAACTCATTGCCTTCCGGGTCGGACATCACGATGTGGTGGCGGGGGAACGGTTGAAGCACCGAGGCCCCTGCCGCGACGAGCCGATCGGCTTCCTCGGTGATGCGGGCCCAGCGCTCGTCCTCGGTCCCGTCTCCCCCAACCTTGACATCAATATGCAGGCGGTTCTTGGCTATCTTCGGCTCGGGCACCTGCAGGAGGGACAGCCGCGGCCCGGCGCCTGTCGGATCGTGCAGCCACGCCCCCTGATCCCACTCCTCCTCGGGGACCCGATAGTGGGCGAGCCACTCCTCCCGACTGGTAAAGGGCGGGGGCGGCGGCGCGTCCTCGTACCCGAGAGCAAGCTTCCAGAACTGGGCGAGAGCAGGGGCGTTCGCGCAATCGAGCGTCAGGCCGATCTTCCGTGTCATCTCACATCTCCCGCTTTGGTCGTGTGCACTTTGGCCGCGTCGTCCGGACTCCACGTCAAGGAATGTCCTCTCGAAGGTGATGCGCTGAGTCAGAGCGCCCTGGTCAACACGATGCCCGGCTCGCCGTCCTGCACAGACTGGCCACAACGCTCCCATCCGCACGCCTCGTAGCATGCCCCGGCGTGCTCTGTGAACACCCCCCAGCCTCTCGACAGCCTGTGCCGCCGCGAACGACTCGAGGGCCCGAAGCAGGCGGTGGCCAACCTCCCGCCCCCGGTACTCCGGCCGGACCACCAGCCCACAGACCCACGGAGACCGATCACGCAGCGCCTCGATGTCGAACTCGTGGAGTTGCACCGTTCCGATGGCCACCCCATCGATGACGGCGACGAAGCCGGCCGCGACCACGGTGGTCAGACGGCAATTGCGTGCAGCGTCACGCCGCCGACGGGTATGCTCCTCGTCCGGGAGAGCCGAGCCCCACTCGCGCCCGGCAATCTCCACGACCTCCGCCACAAGCTCCGGGCAAGCGGAGAGGCACTCCACCGCGATCATCACTATCAGTGTCCCATGGAGTCCTCGTCAGCGGCACCGGTCACCGTCCCTGTGGTCGTGAACACGCTTCCAGATGGGTCCCTGCCGGACCTCCGGACATGCGATCGCGTCGCCTGGGGGTGGCCCACTCCGAGCTTGATCCTATTGCAATCCGATGCACTTAGTGATCCTGCCATCCTCTACACGGTAGGCTGAAATGATAGAGAAGTCCGGTACGGGCTCCGCAAGGACGAGGCCCGTCGTGTGCTCCTCCTGCACCACCCAGGCGCCAACGTGGATGCGAGTGAGTATCTCTGCGTGGACGTTGGGGCTCTGGGGAAGGAACGCGCCAAAGTGCGTCCTGATTGCCTCCTGTCCCCGAGCGAAGACAGTACCCGCATCGTTCTGCATAATGGCGTCCGTGCGAAAGCAGCCGGCAACCCGGTCCGCGTCCCTTGCGTTAAACGCCTCGATGAATTCCTCCACGACCTGCACGGGGTCCATGAGCATCTCCTCCTCACGACGTCGGCGTGCGCTCAACGTACCACCTCCAGGCGGGCCCACTATTGCAAACCACCGCGGGAGAAACGGCGTCGCCAGCTCGGGGGCGCAGTCGAAGCCCGTCTCACCGCACTGCGGTACAGCGGGCCGCTGAAACGTCGCGCACGGCAGCCACTCCATCTCCTCGCCGACACCTTCAGACGCAGTATCTTTCAGTCTCCGGGGTTCATGCTACGCGCTAAGTGGTCGGTAAGGTGGATGTCGTGGCTGACCGGCCCTATCGTCGTGAACCAGCTCCATAGTCCGCAACCGAATAGCCCCGGCCCCACAGACCCGTACCTTTTGGGGGCCTCGAAACGTTTAGTAAGAGTGGTGAAAGTAGCGAGAAAGTGAGCGTCTGAGGAGAATAAAATGGCGAGGACCACGAAAAAAGTCAGGTCTTGAACCAGACAGCACGTCCGTCGGGGACGCAGCGACAAGGGAGATTGCAGCAGGCGCAGCAAACGGCTCTGGAGACCACCCAGGAAGCAATCGACAGAGCGAAGGAAGAAGCCAGGAAGCAAGGTCTGGGCACCCGGTAGGGTACAGGCGTTAGAGACGAGAGGAAGCCATGCTCGACAGCCTCATTCAGCAGTTTGCCGGCGGTGGCCACGAATCGATGGGGAGCGAACAAGCGCAGACCGGCGTGAGCCAGATGCTCCAGGCAGCACCCAACGAACATGGAATCGGCGCGATCGCCGACGCACTGGGGACACTCGGGGCCGGTGGGTTCGGCCGAAGCGTGCAACAGGGTGCCGCGAGTGCGAGCCCTCCCCAGCGGAACGCGCTGGTAGACACGCTGCTCAACGCTGTCGCCGGCGGAGGTGGATCGCCGAACCGGGTACGGTCGCAGCTTGGAATCGGTGGATCTTCAGTCACTCCTCAGGAGTTGGGCACCCTGGCCGAGTACGTGGGAGCAAACCACAGTGATGCCCTGGCGCGTGAAATGGGAACCCAAGTCGGGAGCGGTCAGCACGGGGGCCTCGTGAGCCTGCTGGGCGATCCCATGGTGCGGCAGATCGGAGTGAGTCTCGCCAAGAGAATGTTGTAGGGAGCTGGATAGGCCATGACTCAGCTCAACAAGCGGCGGATGTTGCCGACGCTCTCGTCCAGCACCCGATTGATTTCTTCCTCGTCTCCAGTGTGTTCCACGAACAGGTGGATCGTGACCGACGCGCCGTCGCCCGCTCCCGCTACCTGGATCCACCCTCGATAGCCTCGGCTGCTTTCTCCGCCCCATTCCATGCGCCGTTGCTCGCGGTCAGCGCGAAAGCGCGCATCACCCTCCTCGTGCCGGCCCTCGACATCAGCCGCGACGTGAAGCCGGTCGGCTCCCGTCGGCTCCGACGTCGTCATCGTGGCGACATACCTTGGCAGGTTTCTGGGGTCGGCCAGAACCCGAAACGCATCATCCGGACTCGCCGGCACGGTGGTCGTTCGCTCGAACTCGGGCATGTCGAACTCCTCCCGAAGAGTGCGTAAGCAACTCTATCCACAGCATAGCCGCGGTGGATCCGGGTCCTATGTCCTGCAGCCTCTCAGGCTCCGCTCCCATCGTCGTTGTAAGTCAGGCGTCGAGAAGGCGAATCTCAGGTCTGCACCCGATACGACGATGACCGAGACCTCCTTAGGCTGATGGTGTCAAGCAAGAGGTCCAGCCGGACCCGAACTAGGAGGAAGTCATCATGACTCGTGAGATTCGCTGGCGCATCCTGACCCTGCAGATCATCGCTACCCTCGTCCTCGCCTTTATGGCCGGTGTCACCTTCTGGGCGCATAGCTTCACCCAGTCCCAGGTCACTCAACAGCTCACGGCCCAGCAGATCGTCTTCCCGCCGGCCGCCAGCCCGGCCCTCAAGGCTCTGCCGGCCGTTGATGCCTCAGCCATGAGCCGGTATGCCGGCCAGACCATGACCACGGGCGATCAGGCCAAGGTCTATGCCGATCACTTCATCGCCGTTCATTTGAAGGAGATCGGCCAGGGCAAGACCTACGCCTACTGGAGCGGCAAGGCGCTGGCCGAGAAGACCACCAATCCCACTCAGTTTGCCAAGGATGAGGGCATCGCCCAGACCATGTTCCAGGGCACCACGCTGCGCTCCATGCTCCTGAATGCCTGGGCCTTCTACTTTGTGGGTAGCATCGCTCTCTATGCCGCCATCGGTCTGACCATCGGCACCATCCTCACGTTCCTCGCCTTCCTCTATGAGCTCCTCGTCGAGCCCCAGCGTGAAGGCGTCGTCGATCTCAAGTCCCGGAAAGTCTCCGCTCCCTTGGCTGTCTAACCCTTCCCTCTCAAGTCAGGGCTCGGCCGAATCGGCCGAGCCCCTTCGCGTTTTGTAAGGGCCCTGGGCGGTGTGCAACCGCCCCAGCTGCCGGGCCCCGGCGCGGATTCATCCCCAGGCGGCAGCGAAATCAGGCGGAGACCTGATGTCCAGGAGATGGCTCGGGCGGCACAGTAACGGCTGTACGGCCATGAACCGCGCCTGAACTCATCGAGGAGGATCACAGTGAAGAACCAGGCAGTCAGGTCTCAGCCCATGACCCCCGCCCAACGGCGGGCCATGGATCGCACGCAGAAACGGCATCCGCGACAGCAGCGACCTGGAATCCTCCACCAGGTATCGCGCGGGAATATCATCGCCGGCTTTGTAACCATCGCAATCGTCGTCGGAGCGCTCGTCTATGCCCTGGTGCGTACCAGCACCGCCGTGTCGACTCCGGGACTCACAAGTCCCGAGTCCCTCAACCCCGCTCCCTCGCAACCTGCCGTGGGCACACGCGCCCCGAACTTCGCGCTGCGCGACAATTCTGGACAACTACACACCCTGGCGGCGCAGCAAGGGCATCCCGTGCTTGTCGAGTTCTTCGCGGTTTGGTGTCCCGTCTGCCAGGGTGAAGCTCCCATCATGGCGCAGATCACCCGCAACTACGTCCCAAAGGGTGTCCGCGTCTGGAGCATTCTGGCCAGTCCCTATGGTCCCAACTACGACCTCAGTGGGCGCACCGATCTCACTCTCGCCAAGTCGGCCGATCTCGCGTGGTTCGCGCACCGATTCGACGTGCAGCATCCGCAGTTGATCGATCCCACCTTCGCGACGGTCAATCGATACGGCGTCGGCGCCTATCCCGGGCTGTACGTCGTGAACCCGAAAGGCGTGATTACGTACGCCGCTGAAGGACATCGTGACTACTCGACACTGGCACGTGCCCTCGACCACGCTCTCAGGGCGGCCCGCTAGTGGTCGCTCTGAAGCTCCGGGACTGTCTCCTGCCGGCGAGCCTCGTGTTGGCGCGCCTGTGCGTCGGTGGCATCTTCCTGATCGCTGCGGTGGGCAAAGTACAGTCTCCCGGCGCCTTTGCCGATGCGATTCGCGCTTTTCACCTGCTCCCACCCGCGCTCGTGCTCCCGACGGCCTACGCTCTGCCCTGGATCGAACTGCTCGTCGCTCTCTACGTTCTGACCGGATTCCTTGCCCGCCCGGCGGCCCTGGCCGCCGGTGGGCTGCTGCTCGTCTTCACGGCGGCGCTCCTTGACTCGCTCATGACCGGCAACACGAATCACGCGTGCGGCTGCTTCGGGCCGGGCGCCGGTGCCTATCCCATCCTCGCGCTTGTTTCCGGCGGCTCAACCGTGACGCGGTGGGACGTCGTCCGGGATCTCATCCTTGCCGGAATGGCCGCCTTGATCGCCGCTGGTGGTGCCGGGACGTTATCGGTCGATCGCATCCGGCAACCTCGTCACAGCCGTGCGGAAGCCTACAAAGCCCGCCGGCGCGCCCATTCCTAGCCGGCAACCCACGTAACTCAGGCCGTCCTCTCTTACAACTCAGGTCGCCACCCGCTACCCAGAAGCCTGTCACGTCCAGCGGCTCGCCGATCCAGATGGCGAGCTCATGCTCGTCCACGACGCGGGTATATCGGACGTCGTGATGGCCAGCCACGGACGCAGCGGACTCTCCCGGGTTCTACTGGGCAGCGTCGCCGATTCCCTCATCGAAGCGCTGGATATCCCGATCGTAGTCGCGCCGGCACTTGCCACGAACCGGCTCCCCGTCTACGTGTCATCCGTCCAGAGGGTCAAAATCAGGTCTTCACCCGATGTTGCATCGGCCGGTGCTCCCGCACACTAGCTCGTGGACGCCGCGCCAGGCGTCGACGCGAGGAGGACATTAAGTACATGAACGGAGTCCAGGACTACGTCGGGTGGGGATTCGTCCACATCTCGATCGGCAATCTCGTCGTGATCATCCTCATGATCCTCATCTTCGCCCTGGCCGTCCTGCTGCCGTTTCCGGGCGGACAGGAGAGCGAACGATGAGCATGACACGACGAACCCAGGAGGCGCTTGCCAGCAATCTTCCCTATGAAGAACTGCTGCCGTCCGAACAACCTGCCTATGTGCACAGTTATGTCTATCTGTTCGGCGTGGCCACCATCGCCGGTTTCATCGTGCTGATCGCCACGGGGATCATCCTTGCCGCGTTCGGCCCGCAGTGGTGGCATTTCTCGGCGGTAGGTCACTTCTTCAACGGCCTGCACTTCTGGGCGGTGCAAGCGTTCTTCTTCTTCATGGTCGTGCATCTCTGGGCCACTTTCTTTCAGGGCGCGTGGCGTGACGGTCGCGGCACGACCTGGGCGGTCGGCGTCATCACCTTCCTGGTGTCGATCCTGACTGCCTTTACCGGGTATCTGTCGCAGCAGAACTTCGACGCGCAGTGGATCGCGGTGCAGGCCAAGGACGCGATGAACTCGGTCGGAGTCGGCGCGTTCTTCAACGTCCTGAACTTTGGACAGATGTACGGCTTCCACATCGTCATCCTGCCCATTGCCGTCGCCATTCTCATCGCTATCCACCTGACGATGGTGCGACTACGCGGTGTCGTGAAGCCGTACCCAATCGACGGCACGGAGGTACAACGATGATGTCGCGCAAGCACGCCTACTACCGGGGCGTTCGCATGGCGCCCTATGACCTGGTCAAGGAGTTTCTGGTCGCGCTTGGCGTCGTCACTCTGCTGGTCGTGATTCTCGCGGCGGTCCTCTCATCGCCCGACGTGCGCCCGCTCACCCTCCAGAGCATCGCGACGACGGACCCCCAGAGCTACGTTCAGACCGCTCTCAACGAACTCGACGGCAGTAGCGGCATCTCGGACTACGGGCCACCGTACAACAACGGCACCGGCGCCGTGCAGTATATCGGTCCGATCTCGATTCAGCAGTTGATCGGCGTCCACATCCCGGTGAGCACGGCTCAGGACTTTGTGCTCGGACCGCTTGCGCAGGTTGCTCCCACCAATCCGAGCTGGAAGGTAGCGCTCGACCGTTACAACGCGGCGCCGGCCAGACAGCAGACGGCATGGACAAACGCGTACAACACAGCGCTCGGTAAAGCCACCGAGTCCGGACCGCATCTCTCGGTTGCCCGCTGCGCCTGCGGTCCTGTGACCACGATGATGAAGGCCATGCTCGCCCTCGGACAGCGGGGCGCGATGGACGGTCTCCTGCTGACCAATCGGCAGTTCTACCAGACGGACTACACCCGTCCGCTTCTGTTCACGGCCGATCCCGACAACAACGTCGTCAACGCCAGGGCCACCTCGCTCCACCTGCTCGGCAGCCAATGGGGCGTGATGAATGAGACCGGTAATTACCCGGGCCAGGCGTGGCTCTGGCTGTACTCGCTCTTCTATCAGATCCCGCCGTACACGACGGCATGGGCGGCCAACACCGATGCCCTCGCCATCCTCAGCATCACGGTCCTGAGCTTGGTCTTGCTGTTCCTTCCCTGGATTCCAGGATTGAACCGGCTCCCACGCTATCTCGGGGTGCACCGCTTGATCTGGAGGGACTGGTATCGGGAGGAGAAACAGAAAGCCGCGCGGACGGCGAAACATAATGCCGAGGTGGAGGCGTGACGGTGAACTGGACTCACCTGCGAGCGCACCTCTTCACCCTCGCCGCGACCGTGATGGGGATCGCCGGCATGGGCTTGGTCTTCAGCGGCACCATGGCGGCCAGCTTCTCTGAGGCCAGTCGCGGCGTTCCCCTGCTCCTGATCGGCCTCTGGTGGGCCGGCCGGGAGCTGGGCCGCAGCATGGAAGCGAGCCGCCGTCGCAAGGTCGGTCCGGGACAGACATGAGCCGATGAGCCCATCTGAGTCCGGCAAGCGGTCGGTCGCGTGGCAGTGGATATATCTCGCCCTCCCCGTGACCGCGTGCGTCCTCGTCGTCGTCGTCGGTATCGGACTCGCCAGCTTCATCCGCGTCATCGATCCCTTGTTCGTTGAGGTGCTGGCGATTGGGATGCTCATCGCGCTCGGTCTCGCCTCCGCCTACGCGGTTTCCCGCGGCCTGTCCGCGCGGAAGTAACGACGGTCGCACGTGGGGCATCCAAACCGGATATACTTAAGGGATCAATATGTCAAGGGATGGGACGACCGAACGACGGTGAACGTAAAGAACCTGCGGCTCATCACGATCGTCCTCCCGATCGCGTACATCCTCGCCATTGAGCTCTTCAGCCTGTTTGTCTTGCTGCCGGTGACGGGCCGCAACGCGGTCTTGCGCCTGCTCATGATTTTCGGCCTACTCGTGGTGGGAAGCGTGCCCTTCTCGTTCTGGGTCTTCGCCGCCATCGATCGACGCATGACCGACCTGGCGGACGCCAACGCCGAGATCGAGCGCCGAAACCGGGAATTGCGAGCGACAAACACGGCCATCACCTCAATCTCGCACGCTCTCAACCTCTCAGAGGTGCTTCAGACGATCGCCGACGTCGCGCGCGAGCTGGCGAGCTCCCGATACGCAGCGCTGGGCGTGGCGGATGAGTCGGGCCGAATTCTGCAGTTCATCACGTCCGGTATCACGTCGGAACAGCGCGCCGCGATCGGCCCTCTGCCAGAGGGGCACGGGCTCCTGGCTGCCCTCATTCACGAGGCTCAACCGCTACGCATTCCCAACATCGCGAAGGATCCCCGGAGCCACGGATTCCCGCCCAACCATCCACCGATGACGAATCTCCTGGGTGTCCCTATCTTCCTGCATGGAAAGCCTGTCGGTGACCTCTACCTCACGGACAAAATCGGTGCGGCCGAGTTCACGCAGGAAGATCAGGATCTGATCATGCTGCTGGCCAATCACGCCGCGATCGCCATCGAAAACGCGCGTCTCTATGAGGAGGCCGAGGAGTCCCGCGAGCGGCTCCAGACATTGAACACGACCCTGGAGGAGAGGGTGGCGGAGCGCACGCGCGAGATCGAGAGGTACAGCAAGGACCTGACCACGCGCGTGTTGCGAGCGCAGGAGGAAGAACGAAAGCGCATCGCCCGGGAGCTGCATGACGACACCGCCCAGTCACTCTCCACGCTCCTTATCAACCTTGACGTGATTCAGCCCGAGATTCCGGAGACTGACGGGATCCTACGCTCGGGTTTCGACCGCGTTCGCGCCATCGCCCAGCGCACCCTGGACGCGACACGCGCTCTCTCGCATGACCTTCGCCCGACCATCCTGGACGACTTCGGCTTGATAGCCGCGCTCAGATGGTATGCCGAGGAGTACTCGCGAACCTTCGGCATCCCGGTGACCGTTCGGTCTGATTCCATTCCCCCCGGCACGCTCTCGCCGGAGGCGGAGCTGGCGCTCTTTCGGATCGCTCAGGAAGCCCTAACCAACACGGGAAAATACGCCCGCGCCACGCGGGCTGACGTGAAGATGACGATCGATGGTGAGATGGCCACGCTCACCGTCGAAGACGACGGTCAGGGCTTCGACGTCGATGGGCGGACCGGTCCGACGCGCCACGGCGGACTGGGGCTGTACGGGATGGTGGAACGCGCCCAACTCCTCGGCGGAACATTACACCTGGCCTCTCAGGTCGGGCAGGGAACCTGCGTGACGGCCGTGATACCGATCGTGGCGGTGGACTCGGCCGTCGGCGCGGCCGAGGCGTAACACCTTGAGGAGAAAGTAATGGATACAAAGGTCCTCCTGGTCGATGACCATGCGATCTTGCGAGACGGTTTGCGGATGGTCCTCGACGCCCAGCCCGATCTGAAAGTCGTTGGGGAAGCCGAGGACGGCCGACGGGCCCTTGAGATGGTGGAAGCTCTCCACCCGACAGTCGTCGTGATGGATATTGCGATGCCGAACATGAACGGTGCAGAGGCGACCCGTCAGATCAAGCGCCGGTTTCCCGGCGTCCGTGTGCTCATTCTCACCATGCACGAGAACCAGCAGTATCTCTCTCAGATTGTGAGCGCGGGCGCCATCGGCTGCGTCTTGAAGAGATCAGCGGGGAGCGAGTTGGTCACCGCGGTGCGGGCCGCGGCCCGTGGCGAGAGCTACTTCTCGCCGTCCCTCGCCACCATGCTCCTGGATAGCTATCGGATGCAGCTGTTGGGTGAGGGCGAGGATGAATCAAGTCTCCTCACCGAGCGCGAGCGGGAAGTCCTGCAACTGGTCGCGGAGGGCAAGAACAACCAGGAGATCGCTGACATACTGGTCGTCTCCATCAAGACGGTCCAGACCCACCGCATGCACCTCATGGAAAAGCTGAATGCGCATGACCGGACCGAGCTGGTGAAGCACGCGATCCGGCTGGGCATGGTGACGGCCGAGTGACATCAGCACCATGTCCGACGGGGGGCAGTCAGGCGATGTAGATATCGCCCTTGGCGTCGACTTTAAAGGCGATCTTGCTGAGGGGCGCGGGAGGTGGACCGGCGACGACCTGGGCGCCGTGCGCCGGGTCATACTCGCCGCCGTGGCACGGACAAATGATGAGCTTCTGCGACGGATCGTATTGCACCTCACAGCCGGCGTGGGTGCAAACCGCGTCGTACGCGTACACGTGGGTCTGATCGGTGCGGACCACGATCACTGGGTCGCCGGTCGCCGGGTCTTGCGTCATTCCGGCGCTGTTCGGCGGCAGCGCGCTGATATTCCCGACCTTCTTCATGCCGGCGGGCGCTCCGCCTGAACCGATTCCCCCCGATCCCGTTCCCTGCGACGGAGGTGCAGTGCCTTGCGATCCCTTCGTCCCCAGGGACTGACCGGCTCCACTCGCCGCACCTACCGGTCCGGCGTGGTCGGCGATGCCGAGGAGGACCAGCAGTCCGGTGAGGGCCGTCCCGATGATGGCCTCACGCCGGGTCATGCGTGGTTGATTGAAGACGGGGTGCGTTTCCGGCCCGAGCGCCAGCCGCCGGAGCCCCGGCTCGACGTCGGGCAGGACGCGATAGTCGACCAGACGCCCGAGCGAGTAAGGACCGGGGCCGGTGAGGGCCAGCGTCAGCCAGGCAATCACAAACACGATGTCGGACCCCATGAAGTAGGGATATGTGTGCCAGCTGGCGGACAGGAAGAAGGTCAAGTTCAGAATCAGGCCGACTACGGCTGCGAGGCGGGTCAAGATGCCGAGCAGCACACAGACTCCGATCGTGAACTCGGCCAGGATGGTGAGCCACCCGACGGCCACGGCATGCTCCATCGCATGTAGCAAGAACACCCGGATAGGCGACCCGCGGCTGAAGGCCAGCAATTGTGCGCCGATATAGGTGCTGGACCCCGGGTGGAAAAAACCTGGGTCGCTCAGCTTCTGGATGGCCGCATACAGGAAGGTGATTCCCAGGAAAGCGCGCAGCGGCAAGATGGTAACGGCAGGGATAGCATGGGCCCCCTCAGGAACCGGTTGCTGATCGACCAGCAGGTCGGGTTGTGATACGGAGTGCGGGCCGCGTGGCTGCTGCTGGCGTGAATGGGACATGAGCGACATGCAATCCTTGCTGGCGGCGTTACGGTATTATATCCACAATGGTTATAGCTATCATGCGGTGAGGAGGATGACGTGGCACGAGTGAGCGGTAGCTCGGCTCTGACTCCGGCGATGTTCGACATCCTGCTTGCCCTGACGGATGGTGAGCGACACGGCTACGCGATCATGCAAGAGATCGCCGGTCGTGTGGCCCAGAGCCGGCGTCTTGGCCCGGGGACTCTCTACCGTTCCATTCATCAGCTTCTCGAACTGGGTCTGATCGAGGAGTCGAGGAATCGACCCGACCCCAGCATTGAAGATGAGCGGCGCCGCTATTACCGCATCACCGCCGCGGGAGTCGCGGCCGCACGCAACGAAGCCCGGCGCCTGGACGAGATCGTCCGCACGGCGCGCGCCAAACATCTGTTGGATTCGAGTGGCGCGGCGTGACGCCGGAGAGCCGTTTCGTCGAACGCGTCTATTCCCGCCTTCTCTTCCTCTATTCGCGCCCTTTCCGGGATGCGTACGGCTCCGACATGCTCCAGACTTTCTCGACATCTCTTCGCGCGGCGCGTGCATCCGGCCAGAGTAGCCGTTTCCTGCGATCGCCGTTGAGCGATCTCGTCCATACCGCCCTCGCGGAGCGTGTCTTCTTCCGCTCTGTTGCCGGGAGCACCGGCGCTCGGCCGTAGCAGAGACCCTCCCGCCGCCACACCGGGCGGCAGAAGGCCTCTACTACGCGATTCAGCACCATGTGGGCGAACGGCTCGCCTGGCTACTGATTGGCCGGCATCTCTCCCAGCGTCACCCGGAGGGTGCGGTTCGTTCCGTTGCGATTGAGGGTGACGTTAACCGTCTGACCCGGGTGAGCACGGGCCAGCGCGGTGAGCAGGTCATCGGATGAGGAAATTGTCATGCCGTTGACCCCGGTGATGACGTCGCCGGACTGGATACCGGCGCGCGCGGCGGGAGTTCCCGAGCCGACCTGGTTCACAATCGCTCCCTGGACATTGGAACCGGAGGAACCGCCGCCGGAGAAGGGACCAGAGCCGTTACCCTGGCCCGACGACCCGTCGCCGGCGGACACTCCCAGGTAGGCACGTCCCGTGTGCTGGACCTTTCCTGCCGCAATGATCTGCCTGGCCACGGTCACGACCCGGCTGCTCGGGATGGCGAATCCCACGTCCTGGGCCGGCGTCCCGTCGCCGGCACTGGTCTGGACCATCGTCGGGATGCCCACGACGCGCCCGTCCAGGGCAACCAGTGCGCCTCCCGAGTTGCCGGGATTGATAGGTGCCGAGGTCTGGATAGCGTTGGGGAGGTAGGCGCCACTCGGCTCTTGCTCGACGCGGTTGAGCCCGCTGATGACCCCAAACGTGACACTGCTCTGGAGGCCGAGGGGGTTGCCGATAGCGAGGACCGCCTCGGCCGGGGCAGCCGATGCGGCAAAGGCTGCAGCCGGCAACCCCGTGGCATTGACATGAATGACGGCGAGATCATCGGCGGTGTCGGTCCCCTTGATGGTGGCGGCCAGGATCCGCCCGCTGTGGAGGGTGACGCGAATAGTTGACGCGCCCGAGACTACATGCGCGTTCGTCACGATATCGCCGTTGGCGTCGAAGATGACGCCTGAACCGGTACCGTTGCCCACATTGTTGACGTAGACCACCGATCGAACCGTGCGGTTGTAGGCGTTCTGGATGGCGGTATCGATCGAGTCCGCGGTGATCGCCGGCGCGGCGGCCCTGTCCGTCGCGGCGTGCGCCGCCCGGACCTTCGTCGACTTAGCCACAACGGGCGTGCTGGAGAACAACGGGCGGACGGCGATTCCAAGTGCCGTCCCGAGCGTGATCAACCCGGCGGCGGCGACGGGAAGTGCATACCTTGGCATGGGACTACTCTCCTGTGGACTATACGGTGGCCAGTTTGGTGTGCCGTGCCGCGCGGCCGGCCGCGGCCCGGATCCTTCCAGGGAGGTCATGGACCGTGTCTACCATGAACATTCCCGGCTCGTTCGCTTGCAAACGGTCGGTCCACCGGCGTGGCTCCGCCACCGGGACCTGTAAGCGACGTGTCATAGAGAAAACCTCCAGCAGCATGAATGCAGCTTTGCTTTGAGCATGCCGGTGCCACTTGAGAACTGCGTGGGACCAAGATGAGAAAACGCTTAGTGCGGCGCCGGGCGCGTCCAGCGCCGAGCCTGAGCTGATCGGCCCCGCGATTCCCATCTGACTCTCATCCGGCTTTCATACAGTGACCTTAGAAGACGGGAACGATACCGATGCACATCCTTGTTGTCGAAGACGAAAAGCGTCTGGCGATGCTGCTCCGACGCGTTCTGCTGGAAGAGCGCCACACGGTCGACATGGCCAACGATGGGAACAAAGGCTATGAGCTGGCGGCGAGCGGCACCTACGACCTCGTCATACTGGACATCATGTTGCCGGGCATGGACGGTATCGCCATCTGCCGTGAGATGCGTGATGACGGGGTCGAGACGCCTGTCCTTATGTTGACGGCGCGCAGCGCGATCGAAGATCGGGTCGCCGGCTTGAATGTCGGCGCCGACGATTACCTTGTCAAGCCGTTCGCCATGGAGGAGTTGCTGGCCCGTGTCAACGCGCTGCTCCGCCGGCGCGACCGCGGCCTCGAGGTGTCACCGGAACTCCACGTGGGAGATCTCGCCCTCGATCTCGTGCGGCATGAGGTCCGCCGCGGTGGGCGCATCATCGAGCTAACCGCGAAAGAGTTCGCCCTCCTCGAGTTCCTCATGCGCCATCCGGGACAGGTTCTCACCCGCACGCAGATCACCGACCACGTCTGGCGCTATGACCTGGAGTCGCTCTCGAACGTCGTGGACACCTACATTCACTACCTGCGAGACAAGGTGGATCGCGGCTTTCCGCGCCGGCTGATTCGCACCGTACGCGGGGTCGGATACAAGATCGAGGCGTAGCCATGCTGCGCGATGCGATTGACCGAGCCGTGGAACCAGCTCGTCGAGTGCGCTATCTACTGCCGCGGTCCACGGATCCGACCGGACGCATGTTCAGCACGATCCGGCGGCGCCTGACCCTCTGGTATATCGGCATACTGGCAGCGGCACTGGTGTTCTTCGGGGTGGTCCTGTACCTCACAGCGAATGCCGCGCTGCTGAATCCCATCCACAGGCAAGCGCAGGATGATATCGGCACCATGGCCCATAGCTGGCAGGTTTTGCCCGGAACGGCCTGCCTGGTCGATCCACATGAGATCAGCAGCCCCTTATGGGCCTGCTACAACTCGCACGGGCAGCTCGTCAACGCCGGCCGCCTGGACCAGTACGCACCGCCTTTCGTTGGCCCATCCGCCGCGGATCAGGCCCTCGCGGCCGGTTCGTCCTCTGACACGATCGGCGGTGGACCATTCGGCACCATCGAACGGACAGCGGTCCGGGTATCGGCCAACGGGCAGGTGCTGGGGATCGTTCAGGTAGGCGTTCCGGTTGGACCACAGCTGACCGTCCTGCACGAATTACTGACATACCTTCTCGCCATCGGCGGTGCTGCCCTGTTCCTGGCGGCCGTCGGCGGCCTGTTTCTGTCCGCCATCGCCCTCCATCCGGCGCGGCTCGCCTACCGGCGGCAGCGCGAGTTCGTTGCCGACGCCGCACACGAGTTGCGGACCCCGCTCTCTCTCTTGCACGCCGACGCCGACGTGCTGCTGCGAGGCCGGTCACGGCTGGATCCCGGCGATGTCGAGCTTGTCGAGGACATGGTGACCGAGACGAACCATCTCACCGCGCTTGCCAATCATCTGCTCGATCTGGCGCGCCTCGACGTCGGACAGATGCCGCTCGAGCAGGATGTCATCGACCTGGCTGCGCTGGCGATGGAATTGACCCGACGTGCCGGGCCGCTCGCGGCAGAGAAGGGCGTCAGCCTTCACGTCGACGCACCGCATCCGATCCTGGTCATCGGCGACCGCCTCTTGATTGAGGAAGCGGCGCTTGTTCTCCTGGACAACGCCATCAAGTACAACCATGAGGGCGGAGACGTGCACGTTCGCGCCCGGCGAGCCGACGATCGGGCCCACTTTGAGGTCCGTGATACCGGAATCGGAGTGAGTGCCGAGAATCTCCCGCACCTCGGTGAGCGGTTCTTCCGCGTGGACAAAGCCCGGTCACGTCAGGCGGGCGGAGCCGGGCTGGGCATCTCGATTGCCAGGACGATCGCCGAGCGCCATGGAGGGCGGCTGCGGCTGGCCAGTGCACTGGGTGAGGGTACAGAAGCCGCGCTGACTCTCCCCGCTGCCGGGGGAGGAGCCGTGCCGGCAACGGATGCTGTGGCGTCCGCCGGACCCGCGCCCACGCCATAGACGAGAGAGGCGTGTCGGCCTCACGGACGGATCTTGAGCACCTTATTGGCCATGGCGGTGACCGAGACGAGACTGAGGGTCACGTGGGACGTCAGGGTCCCGACCCGGTTCTTGCTCGTGAATCGGAGGTTCGCTTCCATCACCGGATTCCCCTGATACGTGCCATGCGTCAGCGTCACGGTCTTGATGACCTGCCCGTTCTCGCGGAGGCTGACCTTCCCCGTCACCCGATTGCTACCCCCCGCCAGGTACCGGACGATCAGCTGACCGGTCTCACCAAGCTTCAGGCTCGAGGTTGCGGCGAGCTTCCCGTTGACTTTGTGGAGCAGCAGCACTTTCCTGATGGTGACGGACGGAGTGGGAGCCGGCGTCGGCGTGGATGTCGACCCCCCGAGCGCTCTCACGCCGTTCACGAATCCCACGCCATCCATCGAGCCCCAACCGGTCGCAAAGTCCCAACCTGCCGTCGCCGGATAGTAGAGATTATCGCCGGTTGTCACGTCGTGGAACGGCGAGGGCGAGAGCGAGGACGCATGCTGTCCGAGGAGGTAGACCGTGGGATTGAGGAATCCGAGCCGGTGCCCGACAGCCTGGTTGACGATAGCGGCGAAGCCGGCCCAGAGCGGAGCCGAGATGCTGGTCCCTCCTCCCACCGTCCAACCGGTTCCATGACGGGACAGGACCGTGTAGAGCAGCAGACCCGTGTTGGGGTCGGCATCGGCCGAGACATCAGGCATCTGGCGCCGGCCGTTAGTGTATTGATTGTCCACGCCGGGCCCGGTCTGCCAGCTCGGTCGAGCGAACGCGCCGCTGAGTCCGCCGCCGCTGCCGGCCGGCCCTTGATTGGATGAGCTGATCGACCACGCCGACTCGCTCTGGTACGCCGTCCCATTGGCGTCAAGCGAGGTACCGCCCACACCCGTGACATACGGATCAGATGCGGGATAGTCGACGCTCAGCGCCGTGTTGTTGGAGTCAACCGAGGAGTCGTCGTAGGCCCCGGAATCTCCAGAGGCGGCAAACCACGCCTGTCCCTGGGCCGCGGCCTCCTGGAGGATTTGATGGAACGCGTACAGGTCCGAGTCGGGGATCTGATCCTCGGGCGAGCCCCAGCTTGTCGTGACGATCTGCGCCTTGTCGTCGGTGACGATCCGGTTGTACAGATCAATGGCGCTCTGGTTCGACTGCTCGTTGGGCGCCTCGTAGACGATGACTTTCGCGCCCGGAGCCATCCCCTCCGTGGTCTCGATGTCGGCCTCCGTCTCGTTCTGCCCGTTTGCCGCTCCGGTTCGGGCCGTGCCGTCTACCGACACCCTGGAGATCGCATTCGACAGGCCGTAGCGCTTATCGAAGGTCGAGACATCTCCCGGGGAATAGCCGGCAAACGTGGCAATGCCGATGGTCTGGCCGGCTCCCGTGTCTCCTGCGGCGCGCAGGGGCGCGACGTCGTAGATCGCCGCCAGATCGGCCGGCGAGTAGGACTGCAACGAGGCCTGAAGAAGTCCGGGTGCCGGCTCCTCAGGAGCGGAGTTTGTCAGCCCCGAGATCGACACAATGCTGGAAGCGATCCCGGCGGGAACGGCCGCGGCACCGGCATTCGCGAAGAAGGTGCGTGCGCCCAGGCGATAGGTGAAGAGCTGTGTGCCAAACGACCGCTGGATCCGCGTCACTGTGCCGCGGGCCCGAATCTGCATTCCATTGGCCGAGACTCCGACGACGCGGAGTCCTTGACTCTGCAGCCAGCTCGCGACCTCCCGGCGAGCTGCCGGACTCGGCGCGTACCGCGCCGCGAACTGTACCGGAGTCAAAAAGTGATGGTACAGGGACGAACCTGGATCGTAGACCGCAGCCAGGAATGTCTGCAACGCCGTGAGATTCCTCACGCGAAGCGTGACGGTAACGGTCATCTGTCGGGTCGGACTCAGTCGACCCAGCCGCCGCGCGCGGCCCAGGTCGGGAACACGAGTCCCGGCGAGCGGGATGCCCGCCACTGACGTGGGAGACGGCCGCGAGCCGGCCAGAGCGGTCACCGGAAGCAGACTGGCCGCGAGTAGCGCTGCAGTCCCCATCCGGGCGGCGGCACGGAAAATCCGAGGGGCACGCTGGATCATGACGCTGGGAACCTTCCAGGCGGCGCGGAGAAGTGGGGAAACACCGCCATGCTCTTAACGTACGAAAAAAGGATGACCGGACGGTGACAGGACGGTGTGAACTTTCTCATGAGAAGCGCATGTTCACGCGGACCGAAACGTGCACTGCGATCGGCGGAGTAAGTCCCGGACCCAATGGCGTTGCCGGAAAGACAGCCACCAGCGGATGGGCCACACGCGCGTCGTCAGGACGCGCCGGTCTGGCGATCGGCCGCTATTGCTGCCCTGGCGCTCGCTCTGGCCCTGGGATCTCTGGCAATCATCTGGTTCCTCGCGACCCCGCTCGCCATCTTCTTCGTGGCGATCGTCATCGCCGAGGCCCTCACGCCGGTTGTGCGGCGCGTTGAGCGGTGGATGCCGCGTCCGGTGGGCGTCGTGGCCATCTTCCTTCTGCTCGGGCTCATCCTGGCGGGCCTGTTTCTCCTCATCATTCCGCCCTTGGTGGTCCAGACCCAGCAGGCCATCAAAGATCTGCCGCAGCTCCTCACGAAGGTTGGCGACCTCGTCAACCGGCTGGCACCCGGTGAGGGGACACGTCTCGTGCACTCCCTCGAAGCAAACGCGCCGACGTACCTCCATGCCGCCGCTGCGCCGCCCCTGTCAGCCCTCGCGGCGCTCGCCGTCTTCGTCCAGATCATGTTCCTGGCGGCGTACTGGCTGATCGCCACGCCCGGACTCTACCGCTTCGCCCTCTCGCTGTTTCCACCGCGGCAACAACAGTACGCGCGCGAGGTGTTCCGTGAGATGGGAGAAGCGATGGGAGGGTATGTGCGGGGGACGGTGCTGGATGCCGCCATCGTGGCGGCCATCACGTACGTGTTCCTCCTCCTGATGGGAGTCAGGTACCCGCTGGTCCTTGCCCTACTCGCTTTCCTTGGGGAATTTGTCCCGCTGATCGGGCCGACAGTTGCGGAGATTCCGGCAGCGGGATTGGCCCTCCTCCTCTCTCCGATCCACGCGATCATCGTCGTCGTGTTCTACACGGTCCTGCAGCAAGTGGACGGCAATGTGATCCTGCCGCTCATCCTGAGGAGTCAGGCGAAGATCTCACCGCTCCTGGTGACGGCTGCGGTGTTTACCGGGGCATGGGTCGCCGGCATCGTCGGCGCGTTAGTCGCTATCCCGCTGGCGGCCACGCTGAAAGTGATCGCCGTCCGGGTAGTCGCCCCGGCGATCCGCCACTGGTCGGGGGCCGCCGAGCCGGAACGGGGGTAGCGCCGGAGCCGGGCAAGACGTCCGGGACGCCCATCAGGAACTCATTCTGGACGACAAATCCTGATATGCTGTCACTGTCGTCGACTTTGGCATACAAAGGCCCGGGAGTCCGCCGCGCGACGGACCCGTGGCCCCGGAAGGGTCGGTGGTGCACGAGGCGGGACCACGCGAACTCGAGAGGCTATTTCACCAGGGCGTGTTATCACGCCGCCAGCTTCTGCAAGGCCTCGTCACCATCGGTCTGAGCGCGGCGAGCATCGAGATCCTTTTCGGCTCCGAGACGGGAACAGTCGAGGCACAAGTCCCACGTCCCCGCTATCTCGTCCTGATCGTGCTGGACGGCTTTCGCCCTGACTACTTGCAGCTCGCCGAGATGCCCGCGTATCGAGCGCTGGCGGCGGCCGGCACGGTGTACGAGCGGGCGTGGGTCGGTCAGCTGGAGAGTGAGACCCCGGTCGGGCATGCCACGCTCAGCACCGGCGCTCTCCCTCGCAATCATGGAATCATCGGGTTCGAGTGGCGTGACCCCGCAAGCCTTCTCGAGGTCAAGGACGGGTGGGAGCAGGGCGCGGCGCTGGGCCAGGTAGGTCGGGATCTCGCGGCACACCATGTCACCTCCATTCCGGAGGCCGTCAAACGTGCCAATCCCGGCGCTGTCGTGGTGAGCCTGTCGTCCGAAAAGGTCTACGCCGCCGACGCTATGTCCGCGCGCGCCGCCGACTACGTCCTGTACCACCAGTTCAGCGGTAACCGGTTGTCGCCGGCTGCCCTCCCGGGACAATCTCCCGACGTCGACTTCTTCGCAGGCAAGCACCTCACCCTGCCACTGCCACTGGCGCACTTCACCGACTGGGACTATCTCTCGTCGCAACTCGCCCTCGCCGCCCTCGCGCGCTATCGCCCCGAGGTCCTGATGGTCAATCTCCCCGGCAGTGACGTGTACGGTCACAAGTACGGCGGCCCAAACAGTCCCGGCATCATGACCCATGTCGTGGCAGGCCAGGATCGGGCGATCGGCCGCATCGTTCGGGCCTACCAGAGCGCCGGCATCTATGATCAGACGCTCTTCGTCGTCACGGCTGACCACGCGATGGTCCCCAACACGCATGCGGTCGGTCCTGACCAGATCGGAGCCGCCGTTCGGCAGGCCGGAGCACGCGTGCAGTTCCACACGGGTGGGAGCGGGAAGTACATCTACCTGCAGCCGCCCTTCCGGACGCGAGCGAAAGAGGTGGCGCAGGCAGTCGCAAAGATTCCGGGCGTCGTCGCCGGCTACTATCGCACTGCGTCCGGCGACTACGTCCTGGCCGCCGGGTCGATCCCGGCCGAATTGGACGCCGCCTACCGCGGCCTGATCGCCACGTTCACCGGCCCTACCGCGCCTGATGTGGTCGCGCCGTATCGAGAGAACACGATAGGCACTACCCTCCCGCAACTGTACGGAAATCACGGCGGGCTGAGCTGGGGCGTCCAACACGTCCCCTTGCTACTGACCGGCCCCGGCGTGCGCGCCGGGATCCGCTCGCATGCGCCGGCGCGGCTCGTGGATGTGGCGCCGACCGTGCTGCGCTTGCTCGGTCTCACCTGGCCAGGTCTGGACGGCCTCGTCCTCGCCGATGCTCTGGTCGATGCCAATGCGGCCGAGGTCGCGGCGCAGCGGCTGCTTACGAGATCGTTGGGTCTTCATCAGGAGGCGCTGATCGAGCGATCGCTGAGCGACGTCGCCGGTGATCGTCAAACGCACGCCGCGCCTCCGCCCCCGATCTCCGCCCAGCCTTGAATCGCCTCACCCTCTACGTTCGTTGGCGGAGGAGGACAGTCCTACGCGACAACAAACCCGGGGCCCGCTCTTGCGAGCGGGCCCCGGGGCGGAGACCAGGCGGTTATACGATGTAGCTCAGCACTCGCTGTGGCCGCAGAAGTGGCACTTCTTGCAGCCCTCTTCGTGCACGAAGGTAGCCCAGCCGCAGGATGGACAGAGATCTCCATTGGTCTGCGTGCCGAGCGGGAGTTCCGGCAATACGGTGAGCAGCCCCTGGTCGCGCACCTCGCCTTCCACTTGCTCGCGGTACTCGTCGAGCACCTGAGCCAGGGCGTCGGGCAGGGAGAGAACGCGCTGCGCGCCGAAGCCCACGGAGCGGCTGCCGCCGATGCCGCTGAGCTGGTCGACGATCTGTGCGATCTTCTCGCGCTGGGTGAGCGTCGACGGAACACGCAGGACCAGTGAGATCAACCGCCCCAACGCCTCCGCGAACGCCATGACGTCGCTACCGGAGCTGCCGATATTCACGAACGCCTCCAGCGGCTCGCCGCTCTCATCCATGTTGACGGTGACGTACGCAGTGCCCAGAGGCGTGTGCACGCGGTGGGTCTCGCCGTAGACCTTGCGCGGCCGCGGCTTGATCGTCGGCAGCCCGGGGAGAGACGCCTGCGCCGGGCGCTGCTCGGCCGACTCGTCCGCCTTCTTCTCGTCGATGCCGACATTCAGCACCTGTGCCCCCTTGGACCCGTCACGGAAAACGGTAATCCCAAGGCAGCCGAGATCCCAGGCGAGGTCATACGCGTGCTCGACGTCGGCGCGCGTCGCTTCGTTCGGCAGGTTGATGGTTTTGGACACGCCATTGTCGGTGTGACGCTGGAAGGCGGCCTGGTGCCGCACGTGCCAGGTCGGTGCAATTTCGTGCGCCGTCTTGAAGACCGCCTGCATATCGTCCGGCACGCCGTCCAGCCCGTGCACCATTCCCTGCGCACTCACCCGGTCCATCAGATCCTCGCTGTCGATGCCGCGGCGCTTCGCCGCCTCCACGAAGATCGGATTGACGAACGTCAGCTTGCGGTCATCCACCTTGTGCTGGAAGGCCAGCGCGAAGATCGGCTCGACCCCGCTGGAGGCGTCGGCGATGATCGAGATCGTCCCGGTCGGGGCGATCGTGGTGACCGTCGAGTTGCGGAGGGGTGGACCGTCGCGGTAGATGCTGCGATCCCAGTTGGGAAACGGGCCGCGCTCCCGCGCCAATTCCTGCGACGCCTCGTGCCCCACGCGCTCCACGAAGCTCCAGAGGCGATCGGCCAGCTGGGTGGCCTGGTCACTGTCGTAGGGGATACCCAGCTCGAAGAGGAGATCGGCCCATCCCATGATCCCGAGCCCGATGCGCCGGTTGGCCTTCACCATCTCGTCGATCTCGGGCAGCGGATACGGGTTGACCTCGATGACGTCGTCGAGGAAACGCACGCTCAGACGGACGGCGCGCTCCATCTCGTTCCAGTCAATCACCTTCCCGTCCGGCGTCTCGGTCACAAAGCGGGCCACGTTCAGGGAGCCGAGATTGCATGCCTCGTTTGGGAGAAGCGGCTGCTCGCCGCAGGGGTTTGTCGCCTCGATCAGGCCCACCTCCGGCGTCGGATTGGCGGGGCTCGCGTTGATCCGGTCGATGAAGACCAGACCGGGATCCCCCGTCCGCCACGCCGAGTCGATGATCTTGTCCCAGACGTCCCGAGCGCTCAGGCGGGTCACGACCTCCTTGCTGTGCGGATCAACGAGCTCGTAGTAGTCATCGCTCCGCAAGGCATCCATAAAGGCGTCGGTCATGGCGACGGAGATGTTGAAGTTCGTGATGCCCCCGTCGTTCTTGCACTCGATGAACTCGAGGATGTCCGGGTGGTCGACCCGCAGAATGCCCATGTTGGCCCCGCGGCGTGTCCCACCTTGCTTCACCGCTTCCGTGGCGGCGTTATAAACACGCAAAAAAGACACGGGGCCGCTCGCCCGGCCACCGCTTCGGGATACGAGGCTGTTCTTGCGCCGAATGCGGGAGAAGGCGAAGCCGGTGCCGCCACCACTCTGGTGAATGATGGCCGCGTTCTTGAGGGTGTCGAAGATTTCGGGGATCGAGTCGCCCACCGGCAGCACGTAGCAGGCGGAGTACTGCAGCCCGTTCCCGGTCCCGGCATTCATCAGCGTCGGCGAGTTGGGCATGAATTTCCGCTCGAGCAGGAGCCCATAGAACTCCTCGGCGACGGCCCGGGCGCGTGCCTCCCCGCTCCAGGGAATCTCGGCACAGGCGATGGCTGTCGACACGCGCCAGCACATCTCGTCCGGCGTTTCGACGACCTCGCCGTTCTCTTTGCGGAGATAGCGTTCCCTCAGAACCCGCTGCGCCGACTCGGACCACTGCCCCTCGCCGCGCGGGCGGGGCCAGGCCGGCTGCGGCCCCTGTTGACTATCGGCTGCCTGGATTGCTCGCTGCACATCAAGTTCCATCTGTTACTCCATCGCCGCCCCGTATGTAGGGCCCATAAGTCCATCCTAGACACAACATGCAGTGGTGTCAACGATGAAATCTAGATATTGTTGTGAGCGAGGCAACTCAGCCACTACATAGTGCGGCATACCGTATCACTCTCATACTAGTACGCGTGTTCTACAATGTCAAGCTCTATGATGAGGTGACGCTGCCGCGCGATCGGCGCCGGATGGGGAGGTCTGCGACGTGCTCGATGCCGATTTTGCCCTCTTCAACGTGGATCAGTTGGTCACCGTCGCGCCGGGATGTCACCCGGCCGCCCGGGGCGACCTCGGCGTTATCGAGCGCGGCGCTCTGGCCGCCCGTGACGGGACGATCGTGTGGGTCGGGCCGATGGAGGAGTTCGACCGGAACGTCGCCCTGGCCGCCGATGCTCTCGTCGTCAACACACACGGCCGAACCGTCCTGCCGGGGTTTGTGGACCCACACACACATCTGATCTTTGCGGGCGACCGCTCGGGTGATTTCTACGCACGCGCCCTCGGGGCGCGGTACGCCGAGCAGCTGGGGAGCGGAGGGCTCATGCAGACAGTGGATGCAACGCGTGCTGCGTCCGACGACGAGCTGCTCGACCTCGCGTACCTGCGCGCCGAAACGTTTCTGCGGTATGGGACGACCACCATCGAAGCGAAAACCGGCTATGGGCTGACCGAAGCCGACGAACTGCGCGGCCTGCGCGTGTTGACGCGGCTCCAGCACCTTTCACCCCTCAAGATCATTCCGGCGTTCCTGGGAGCCCATGTCGTCCCCGCCGAGTTCCACGGTGACGCCCGCGCGTACATCGAGGCCGTGGTCTCATGGCTGCCCGCCGTGCGGGACCACGCCCGCTTCGTCGATGCCTGGTTCGACGAGGGTGCATTCGACGTGGAGGACGGGCGCCGCGTCCTCTCCGCGGCACGCGAGCTGGGATTCGAGCTGACGGCGCATGCCAACGAATTGGGACCACACGGCGGGGCGCGGGCGGCGGCGGAACTGCAGGCGCGCTCCGTCGATCACGTGGTGTATCTCGACGACGCCGATATCGAGGCCCTCCGACGCAACGGCACGGTAGCAGTGCTGCTGCCCGGCACGACCTTCTTCCTGAACCACGACACCTACGCGCCCGCGCGCCGCCTGCTGGACGCCGGCGTGCGCGTCGCTCTCGGCACAGACTTCAACCCGGGCACGTCGTACACCCAGAACATGCAGTTCATCCTCACGCTGGCCGTGCTCAAACTGGGCATGACGCCGGAGGAAGCGATTCGGGCCGCCACCGTCGACGCCGCCGCTGCCGTGGATCTCGAGGACCGCGTGGGCTCTCTCGCTCCCGGAAAGTCCTGTAATCTTGCCGTCTTCCGCCTCAACCACTACCGCCATATCCCGTATCACTACGCCATGAACACGGTGGAGACCGTGGTGGCCGGCGGGCAGCTCGTCGTGGACAACGGCCAGATCATTACCCAGCCGCTCGTTACCGCGTGATCCGGCAGGCGCTGCGCCGCGTCTGGTCGCTTCCCTGGCCGGAACCGATGCGCCAGGCGGCTCCCCTCGTGCTCCGCCTCCCGCTGATCCGGCAGATCGCTCTCCCCCACTTCATGGTCGGCGTGGTCGGCGTTATCCGAAATGATGCCGGCGAGGTCCTGATGTTACATCACACCTACCGGGGGAATGAGCCGTGGGGACTGCCCACCGGTTTCATGGAGCACGGTGAGCAGCCGCGCGACGCGTTGGTGCGAGAGATCGCCGAGGAGACGGGGTACGATGTACGGCTCGACGCGACGGCGCATGTGTATGCCCTCACCGACCGACCCCTGCTCAACATCGTTTACACCGGCCGCTACGTCGCCGGCACTTTCCGCCCGTCGGATGAGATCTCCGAGGCGCGCTTCGTCGCGCCGGAAGCGCTCCCGGCGCTCGGGGCGGACCACGATATTCTCTCTGAGCTGCTCCGGCCGTGAGCCTCCTCGAGGCCGTCCCGAACTTCTCGGAGGGCCGACGATCGGAGGTCATCGGCCGGCTCACCGCCGCGGCCGATGTCCCCGGCGTGCGTCTGCTGGACGTTCACTCCGACCCCGATCACAACCGCACCGTCCTGACGTTGGCGGGCGAGGCGGAGCCGCTCAGCGACGCGCTGTTCCATACCATCGCCGTCGCGGTGGCCGAGATCGACCTACGGCATCACAACGGCGTCCACCCGCGCATCGGTGCCGCCGACGTCGTCCCTTTCGTTCCGGTCCTCGACACCCCGATGGGAGACGCGGTCGCCGCCGCGCACGCCCTGGCTAACCGGGTCGCTTCCGAGCTGCGCCTACCGGTCTATCTCTACGACGCCGCCGCCCGCCGGCCGGAATACATCCGTCTCGAGAACATTCGTCGCGGCGGCTTCGAGACGCTGCGCGACGCCATCGCCACCCGGCCGCCGGACCTCGGGCCGGCCCAGGTTCACCCATCGGCCGGCGCCGTCGTCATCGGTGCACGGCAGCCACTCATTGCCTATAACATCTACCTTGACACCGACGACCTCGCCGTAGGACGTGCCATAGCGCGCCGCGTTCGGGCCAGCTCGGGAGGGCTTCCGGCTGTCAAAGCGCTGGCCCTGCTCATCCCCCGCCGCGGCCAGGTTCAGATCTCCATGAACCTGACGAACTTTCACGAGACGTCCATTCCTACAGTATTCGAGGTGGTCCGGGAGGAAGCGGCCGCGCGCGGGACGCGGATCGTGGCATCGGAGTTCGTCGGGCTCGTCCCGCTTGACGCTCTACTCAACGTCGTCAATGCGGCGCTCGCCGGCGACTTGACCCTCCAGAGCGTGCTCGATCTTCGGCTTCTGGACGGGGGATAGAGTCTTGTCGCCGTTCCCTCTGGGTTGGTAGGATGCCATGTCGTGCGCCTGCCTCCGTCCCCACTCTTTCCCCTCCTGCTGATCGCCACCGTCGTGGCCGGCTGCGGATCGAAGGTGGGTGCGACCCACGGTCCCACGCACACGCCGCGGCCCACGGCGGGTGTTCAACTGGCGACCGCCGGTCCCGCGACGTCGACCGCTCCGTCGCCCACGCCGAAACCGAAGACGAAGGCCAGGGGAACGTCCACGCCCACGGCACAGCCGACGCCCGGCCTGACACCAACCGTCGTCGCGGCGGCTCCGGGCGTTGTGGCAGCGAGCGTCACGCCCGCCCGTGTAGTTCCCGGAGCGCCGATTACGCTCTCGGTCACGACGAGTGGGGCGATCTCTCGCGTCGAGATGTACATCGGGAGCGGTCTGCCCGGCGCCTCTCCACCCACGACCCTCGAGCTGCAGCGGCAGGGCTCCGGGCAATGGGGGACGCAGGGATCAGCGCCGCACGTCCCCGGCGTCTATCAGTACACGGTCGGCTTCTTCGCCGGTGGCAAGCGCACCATGATCGACAACAATGCCTGGAACATCACGGTCACGGGGTCGGTCCCGCAGCGACCCGACGACCTGCCGCTCGCGCCCGGGTTCGACTACGGGAATCCCATCGGCGCGATCTTCCAGGCGATGGGACACACCGTGGATGGGGCAGAGATTATCAGTACCACCCAGCCCAACGTCTCGCCGAGCTACGTCGCCAACTGGTACACGACGCGCTTACCGCGCGCGGGCTGGACCATTTCCGGCGCCCCCGCCGCCGGTGCGACCTCCTTTACGATTACCGCCGACACCGGTAGCACACCCGGCTCGCAGGTCTGTATCGTGCAGTATGCGGGCTACACCTTGCATCTTTACTACGGCACCCTCTAGGGGATGAGTGCTCCGTACGGAGACTTGCTCGCCCGCTTCCGTGACCGCCGTGTCCTGGTACTCGGCGATATCGTGGCCGATGAGTATCTCATCGGGCGACCCGAGCGGCTCTCGCGTGAGGCACCCGTCCTCATTCTCCAGTACACGTCCAGCTTTGTCCGGCCGGGTGGCGCCACCAACGTCGCCTACAACATCGCGGCGCTGGGAGCAGGCGCCTCTCTCGTCGGCGTGATCGGTGACGACGAGATGGGTCGGCGGCTGCGTGGCGTGCTCGAAAAGGCGGGTATCCGGACGGAGTGCCTCCTCACCGACACCAGCCGGCCGACGTCCACCGCCACGCGCGTCCTGGCGAAGGGCGCGCAGGAGGCGCAGCAGCAAGTGGTACGCATCGATCGCATCGACCGGCATCCGGTGGATGGTCCGGTCCTTGACCGCATGATCGACCAATTGCGCGCCGAGCTCGAGAGTTACCAGGCGCTGCTGATTTCCGACTACGAGAACGGGGTCATCTCTCAGGAGGTGATCGACGCGTGCCTGCCCCGAGCTCGCACGCTTGACCTGCCCGTCATCGTCGATTCTCACGGGGATCTCTTCCGCTTCAAAGGCGTCACCGCTGCGACGCCGAACCAACCGGAGGCGGAGAGTACGCTCGGCACACGGTTCCACGACGACGACGACCTGGAAGCGGGCGGGCGCCGGCTCGTGGACGGGATGGATGCGTGCGGTATTCTGATCACGCGCGGCAGCGAAGGCATCGTGCTCTTTGAGCGCGATGCGCCCACCTACCGGATTCCGGTCGCCCTACCCGACAACGCCGTGGTGGATGTGACCGGCGCCGGAGATACGGTCTCCGCTGTCTTCACGCTCGCGGTGTCGTCCGGAGCTACCATGCGCGACGCTGCCTTCCTCAGCAACATCGCGGGTCAGGCCGTCGTTCAGCGCCTGGGCGCTGCCACCCTCACACCTCGGGAACTGCTCGACGCGGCGGCCGCCTCGCCCCTGTCCCGCCCAACCTGACCCCCGTATAATGGGCGCGCATGAGCACGTCGCTGCGGCCGTCGTTTCGTATCGAGGTTCCCGAAGACGCTTACTCCGGTGATGTGCCGTTAGCCGCCACGCTGCGCGGTGATTATGTCAATGCGCTCTACCGTGGAGTGGCCGCAATGTGCACTCCCGATGGCGAGACGATCGTCGCGCTCGGCGACGCAGGGCAGCCGGCTTTTATGCGCTCGGCCGCCAAGCCGTTTCAGGTCATGCCCGCCATCCTCAGTGGCGGCGTTGACCGCTTCGGCATCACAGAGCGCGAGCTGGCGGTGCTTTGCGCATCTCATATTGCCGAGCCGCGCCACATGGACGCGGTGCTGTCGGTTCTCGGGAAGATCGGACTGGGCGAAGAGCATCTGCGCTGCGGGATTCATCCGCCGATCCACGAGCCCACGGCCCGGGACCGCGCGCGGCGCGGCATCGAGCCGTCCCCCGTGTGCAACAACTGTAGCGGAGCTCATGCCGGCCAGCTGGTCGCGTGCCGCGCCGAGGGCTGGCCGGTTGACGACTACGGCAATCCCGGCCATCCACTGCAAGTCTGGATACGTCGTATCGTGGCGGCATTCGCTGGACTCGAGGACGTCCCATTTGCCGTCGACAACTGTGCGATTCCGACCTTCCGTGTGCCGGTGGATCGAGGTGCCGTCATGTTTGCCCGGCTCGCCACGGGAGAAGCAGTACCCTCCGACCTCTCCGCGGCCGCCGCGCGGGTCGTCGCCGCCATGACTCGTCATCCGGGCATGGTTGGCGGAGAAGGGCGGTTCGACACCGTTCTGATGTCGGCGGCGGGCGGATCTGTCGTCGCCAAAGGCGGGGCGGAAGCTTTTCAGGGGATCGGCATCAGCCCCGAGCGCCTGGGGCTGGCCGTGAAGATCAGCAGCGGAGCAGCCGCGGCCTCGGTCGTCGCCCTTCGCTTGCTGTCCGACCTGGGTCTGATGCCGGCGCAGCGTGATGGGTTGCAGCCGTTTATCGAGCCCGAGATTTACAACCACCAGGGGGCGCTCGTTGGTCGCATGGTGCCTCTGATCCATGTCGAGAGAGGCGCATGAAGCGCAAAGTTCGCGTCGGTCTCATCTTCGGCGGCCGCTCCGGCGAGCACACGGTTTCACTTGCATCCGCCAACTCCGTTCTGCGGGCGCTCGACCCCGAGCGGTATGAGGCGGTTCCCATCGGTATCACCCGCGAAGGTCAGTGGCTGATCGCGGAGAGTGGCCGCGATCTCCTCGCCAACCCGGAAGTGACCCTGGAGCTGCCCGACACCGCCGAGGCGATGCTTGACGTGACGCATCACGGCATCATCCCGGTCAATCATCGCGGCGGCATTGATCGTCATGATACGGCGGTCGACGTGTGCTTCCCGTTGCTCCACGGTCCCAACGGCGAGGACGGTACCCTCCAGGGGTTGCTCGAGCTGGCCGACCTCCCGTACGTCGGGTCCGGCGTCTTCGCTTCAGCGGCGTCGATGGACAAAGGGCAGATGAAGCGCCTCTTCCGTGACGCCGGCCTCCCCCAGGTTCCCTGGGTCACGCTCCGTGGCCGTGAGTGGGAGCGCGACGCAGACGGGGTGGTGGCGCGCATCGAGGCGGAACTGAGCTATCCCGTCTTTGTGAAGCCCTGCAATCTGGGGTCCAGCGTCGGGATTACGAAGGCGGTCGATGGCGAGGCCTTACGTGCCTCCATCGCGGTCGCTCTGGCGCACGATCGCCGGGTCATCGTGGAACAGGGGGTTGATGCGCGCGAAGTCGAGGTTGGCGTGCTGGGCAATGATGAGCCTCTGGTCTCCGTGCCGGGCGAAGTGATTCCGCATAACGAGTTCTATGACTATGAATCGAAGTATACCGACGGTCTGGCGGACCTGATCATCCCGGCGAGGATCAGCGACGAGCAGCGGGCGACGATCAATGAGATTGCTGTGCGGGCATTTGAAACAGTGGACGCGGCCGGTCTGGCACGCGTAGACTTCTTCATTCGGCGATCTGATGGAGCCATCCTGTTGAACGAGATCAACACGATCCCCGGTTTCACGCAGACGAGCATGTATCCCAAACTCTGGGAAGCCAGTGGGGTTCCGTATCCGGAACTCATCGGCCGGCTGATCCAGTTCGCGATCGACCGCCACCGGGACAAGCCGTCGCGGTGAGCCGGCCGTCTCGAGGCACTCTGCTCCTTCTCACCTCCGTCGCCGCCATCCTCTGTCTCATTCCGGCGGCCGTCGCCCACTCACAGCAGCCGATCGGCATTGTGATGTACAAGGGCATCTGCTTCCAGGTACCCGGCTACACGCACGTCGCCTGCCCGCCGACGCCGGTGCCGACGGCCCCGTCCATCTTTCCCGTCAAATCTCTCGCCGTCAACGGTAGCCTCACCAGCCCGTACGGAGTGAAGACGTACTCGGTCAGCATCACCTCGATGATCGCGTGTTTTCCGGAAGACGAGCCGATTGACGTCGGAACGCTGGGAAGCCCCGGCGAAGCGGTCCTCTCACCGGCCACGCCCGGTCCTCTGCAGAGCCCGAACATGTACGTCGTGACGCCGAACCCGCAGGGACAGGCGACGCTCAGCCTGGAGGTGTGGACGCAGCGCGTCGGACCGGAGGGAGTGGCGGTGCAGGCATACTGGCCCCGGGAAAACGTCCTGCAGATCGTACCGGTCATCGCGGCGACGCTTCCGACCGTGGGCCCAGGTACCGCGACACCCACCGCGACCGCAGTGCCGGGCGGTCCGCTACCGACCGCCACTGCCGTGCCCGTGCCGCTCTTCACACGGGTCTGTGTCAGTCCGCGCACGCTTCCGGTCGGAGGAACCGGCAACGCGTACGTCCAAACGGCACCCGGCGCGATCTGTACCTTCAACATCGCGTTTTCCGACGGCACGTCGCTCACAAGTCCGCCGGAACAGATCGGCAGCACCGGGGTTACCGGCATCAGCTTCTCCGTGCCGACGGACGCCACGGCCGGCACGGTGTCGGCGACCTGTACCCTCGGAACCGGCGCCAGCACGGCGGCGACTCCGGTCCCTATCGCTCCGACTCCGACTCCCGGCTCGTAAGCGAGAGCCGCCGCGTCGCGGCGATGACCTGGGATCGCCTGTGTACGCGCGTGTGATCCGATTTCTCTATCCACGCGTAGAGACACGATGGAGGCAATGCCGTGCATCGTGTCGTAGTGCTCGTAGCGATCTTCCTCGCCTGGCTGAGTCCAGCGACCGGTCCGCGTTCGGCGGCAGCCGGCGGTCCTGACCTCAGTCGTCTCGTCCGACAGGGGACGGCCCTCGCCGGCCACGATCGGACGGCCGCTCTCTCCTACTTTCGCCGGCACGGACTGCACCCGGAGCTCGGGCTCGATGGGCGGACGATCACAGTTCGGGTTGGCGGCCGCGAGATCGCGATCCTGCCGTCCTCGGTCACCACTCAGCCCCTACGACGGCACGGTCTCTCGTCACGGCTGCGGCGACAGGACACGCCGACCTCCCGTCGCGCCATCGTTCTCGAGCCCTTCGCGACCGAGTTAGATCTCGGATCCAACGCCGGCGTCCCCGAAGTACAGGCATTGCAGTCACTGGGCTATACGGTCACAGCGCTCCGCGACAGTGCGGTCTCGCTCGCCACCATGGCCACCCTCGCCCAGTACTCAGTGGTGTACATGGAGACCCATTCCGGCGTTCTGTCGAGCGGCGACGCGGTGGTGGCGACCGCACAGACCGACACGACCGGGCTGGACGCGCTCTTCCACGACGGCAGTGTCATACAGGTGACGGTGGCGGGCGATCCGACGAAGAAGCTCTACATCGGGATCACCGGCAAATACGTGACACAGCATCTCAACGCTTTCCCCACCCGCAGCCTTGTCTACCTCAACGGATGTGCGGTCCTGGCTGCCCCGCTGTTTTGGTCGGCGCTGCAGGCACGCGGCGTCTCGACTCTGGTGAGCTGGGACCACGACGCGATCGACTCGACGGAGGACGAAGCGGCGCGTCTCGTCTTTGAGGACCTCGCCGCCGGCAACACAGTCGTTACCGCCGTGAACGCGGCCCGGGCGAACGGACTCGGGACCAGTTTCGTGGACGGGACACAAGCACGCCTCGGCTTCCTCGGCGCCGGGTCCCTGACCCTGGCCGCGCCCGCCGTGCTGCCGGCCGATACCCCCACCGCGACTCCCACGGCGACGTCGGTCGCCAGGACAACCCACCGGCGGCATCGGCCGCCCTGTACACACCGCCGCAAAACTCGCTGCCGTCGTCACACGAAAAAACGACACAAGGGAGGATAAGCAACGAGACGATACGCCGCCTTCACCGACATATCACAGGTTTATGCAAAGGAGTCACAGATGAGCGAAGAAGACATGACTCGACAGCGGCAGGGCATGCAGACGTACCTGACGGCACGGGTCAGCCGGGCGAAGCTCCTGGCCACGCTTGGCGCGGGAACGATTGCGGCAGCCGGCCTTCCGAGCCTCGCGTCCGCGCAGTCGAGCACGGAAACCGTCCAGGACATCATTAACATCGCCGATACGGCCGAGCATCTGGCCATCACCCTGCTGACCGCCGCCGTCAACAATGCCTCGACCCTGGGCATCAGCGGGCTCGTGCTGGACGTCGTGCAGGCCGCCCTCGTGGAGGAGGTCTACCACGCCGAGTTCCTGGAATCGGCCGGGGCCAAGACGCTTACCGACACCTTTACCGTCCCTGATCCCAAGATCCTGACCGACTTCACGACCTTCTTCAACACGGTGCAGACGCTCGAGACCGCCTTCGTCGGCGCCTACCTGGCTGCGGTCGGCGAGTTCACGAGTCTCAATCAACCGACGCTCGCCAAGTATGCGTTCGAGATTGGCGCTGTCGAAGCCGAGCATCGGACGCTGGCGCGCGCGGCGCTCGCGCTGGCCAGCAGCAGCAACACGGCCGATGTGCCCCCGAACAACGTTGCCTTCGAGTCCCGGCCGTTCAACACCGTCGGCGACGCGGCCAAGGCCCTGCAGACTGCCGGGTTCATCGGCGGCAGCGGGACCCAGGTCACGTATCCCGGTACATCCGCTGCTCTCACGGCGGCGGGCGCGATGGCATCCGCCGTGATGAACCAGACCGTGACCAATGCCACGCCCACTCGGGCCTATCCGGCACCGTCACATCATCACGGCCGCCGGCACGCGGGCCGCAGTCACCACCACAGCGGCCCACGCCATGGCCGCCACTAAACAGAGGGAAGGAGCTGGACGTGACTGACGAGATGAATTCGAACTACGAAGCCGCCATGCGGCGCTACCTCGGCTCGCAGGTCAGCCGGGCGAAAGTCCTTGCTGGTGCCGGAGTCGGGCTTGCCCTCGCCGCCGTGCCCTCGATCGCCGGCGCTCAGACGCCCGCCGTCGAGCAGACGGCGGACATCATCAACATCGCCGATACGGCCGAGCATCTGGCCATCACCCTGCTGACCGCGGCGGTCAACAATGCCTCGACACTCAATCTGAATGGGCTCGTGCTCCAGATCGTGCAGGCCGCCCTCGCGGAGGAGGTCTACCACGCCGAGTTCCTGGAATCAGCGGGGGCCAAGACGCTTACCGATACCTTCACGGTGCCTGATCCCAAGATCCTGACCGACTTCACGACGTTCTTCAACACGGTTCAAACTCTGGAGACGGCGTTCGTGGCGGCGTACTTGCGGGCCTCGTACGAGTTCTCCGCGGCGGGCAACGCGCAGCTCGCGCAATACGCCATGGAAATCGGCGGTGTCGAGGCGGAGCATCGGGCCCTGGCTCGCGCTGCACTGGCGCTCGCCAGCAGCAGCAACACGGCCGATGTGCCGCCGAATAACGTCGCCTTCGAGTCCGACCTCTTCAATTCCGTCGCGGATGCCGCGAAGGCACTGCAAGCAGCCGGATTCATTGGCGGCAGCGGGACCCAGGTCACCTACCCCGGAACGGCCGCCGCTCTATCGGCTGCCGGCGCCATGGCGTCGGCCGTCACCAATCAGAAGCCGACGTAACCCCTTCCGGCCGGAGAAGACGAGGGAGCCCCGCCGGTTCGGCGGGGCTCCTTCCGCGTGTGAGCCCGCCTACGCCTCGCTGACCCGCTGGTCGTCGTCCGGCATGCTAGCCGAAACGGCCGTGCCGGCGGCACCGGGCAGGACCGATCGATCGGACGCGCGGCGCCGGTGAGCGTGCCCACCGTGAGGGCGCGCGGACCGGCGCTCAACACCGTCCCAGCCGAAGCCGGGCCGCGGGTCGCTGGCGATGCCGGGAGCCCGGCGATCGATGCGCGATTCGAACAGGATCGTCTTGAGCACGCGCAGGCCGTCGCTCCAGGCGCGTAGGTTACTCGAGCCGTGGACACGCTGCCCTTCATGACTCGGCACCTCGAAGATGACGAGACCGGCTTTCGCGGCACGGATCGAGATGAGCGTCTCGACCTCGAACCCGTCGCAATCCACATTGAGGTGCGGCAGGCAATCGCGCCAGAAGGCGACGTAGCCATAGCAGAGATCGGTATAGCGCGCGCCATAAAGGAGGTTCACGAGGCGGCAGAGACCATGATTGCCCATCGCACGGAGGTGGGTCAGATCGGTGCTGCCGCCACCCGACGCGAAGCGGCTCCCCTTGGCCAGGTCGGCGCCCGTCAGCAGGGCCGCGACGAAGCGCGGCACCTCGGCCGGGTCGGTCGATCCGTCGGCGTCGAGCATCGCCACGATCTCGCCGCGCGAGGCGGCAAATCCGCAGGCGAGGGCATTCCCTTTCCCCCGGCCCGTCTGGCGGACGATCTTGATGTCCGGGCGCAACTGCTGTGCAACCTCCACCGTCCCGTCGGTGGACCCCCCATCGACCAGGATGACTTCAAAGACATCCGCCGGCATGCGCGTCAGCACGTACGGAAGATTTCTTGCCTCGTTGAGCGCCGGTATGACGACGCTGACCGCCGGCTTCTCGCCGTGCAGGGCACGCCGCGCCGGTAGCAACTGGGCCGCCGGCCCTACCTTGAACACCATGGTCAACCCCCCAACGCGCAGTATGCGGGCGATTTCCTTGTGGGCCTATGGTCATTCGGCCCATCTGGAAAGGGGTGTTTAGTCCTGTTCACACGCCGGCGGGAGGCGCATTCCGCCCCGTACTTCCCGTGTGTATATTGCGGGTGCACGGATGCCGCGACAACGGACGGAGCAGGGAGGCAGCCATGACAACTATGGGACGCACCATTCACGTCAACCGCAACCAGCGACACCTGGCCTGGGATAAGTCCATCCAGCCCGTTGTGCGAATCGAATCGGGCGATGTCGTCGAGTTCGACATGCCGGAGTCCTCGGGCGGCCAGGTCGGCCCGGACAGCACCGTGCAGACCATTCGCGATCTGGACTTCACCCAGGTTGATCCCGTGAACGGCCCCGTGTACGTAGAAGGGGCCAAACCAGGCGATACCCTTCAGATCGACATTCTGGACCTTCAACCGGCGGACTGGGGTTGGACGGCCATCGTCCCGGGCTTCGGGCTCCTCGCGGACGAGTTTCCCGATCCTGCTATCAAGGTCTGGCACTTCGAGGACGGCTCGGCGGAGTTCGCGCCGGGGATTCGCATTCCCCTCGAACCGTTCTGCGGGGAGACCGGAGTCGCGCCCGGCGAGGAGGGCGCCCTGTCCACGATTCCGCCGTACAGCACCGGCGGCAACATGGATACCAAACACCTCACGAAAGGCGCCACCCTCTATCTACCGGTCCAGACCGACGGGGCCCTCTTCTCCATGGGGGACGGGCACGCCGCGCAGGGCGACGGTGAGGTGTGTGGCGTGGCCATTGAGACGCCGATGCGGGCGACGGTGCGTCTGACCGTTCGGACCGACCATCCAGTGGAGCAGCCGCAATTTCTGACTGCCGGTCCGCTCAACCGGCGCACCAATACGGCACCTTATTACGCGACGGACGGAGTTGATCCCGACCTGATGGAGGCGGCGCGGAAGGCGGTTCGCAGCATGATCAAGTATCTGCAGCGGACGTATGACCTGTCACGCGACGATGCCTACATGCTGTGCAGCGTGGCTGCCGACCTCAAGATTTGCGAGATTGTCGACGCGCCGCACTGGCTGGTGGGCGCCTTCCTGCCGCAAAGCATCTTCCAGCAGCGCTAATCTCGCTTCTCGTCTCATCGCGTACAGGAGTGTCCCATGACTCACGACGCGACGTCTGCGCCCGAGGTGTCACCCTACGTTTCCGCCGAGCGCGAATTGGAAGCCCTTGGATACAAGCAGGAGCTAAACCGGGGTCTTTCCGTCATCGGCACGATCGCTCTGTCCCTCTCCGACATCACGCCCACCGCATCTCTGTTGGTCATCGGACCTGTGGTGATCGCCACAGCCGGCACCGCATCGGTCTGGTCCTATCTGCTGGGCGGATTCATTGCTCTCAACGTCGCTCTCTGCATGGGTGAGTTGGGGTCGATGTTCCCCGTCGCAGGCGGACTGTACTCGATCGTGACACGCGTGCTGGGACGTCCCATCGGCTTCCTCGCTCTGCTCGACTACGTCGGACAGGCCGTGTTCTTACCGGCGAGTATCGCGCTCGGCATCGGTACCTATATCAGCTCGCTCTTTCCGACGATCAGTACCAACGTGGCCGCCACCGTCATCATGGTCGCCGTCACTCTCATCGCGCTGATTCGGATCAATCAGAACGCGATCATCACCGGGATCTTTCTGCTGCTGGAGTTGGCAGTCGTCTCGAGCATGGCGGTCGCCGGATTCACGCACTGGCGCCAGCCGTTTTCGATCCTCAGCCACCCCGTCATGACGAACGGACGCGGCGGGCTGACCGGCGTCGGCGTCAGTCTCGTCATCGCGGCCATCGCGACGGCGCTGTTCTCGGTCAACGGCTATGACAGCGCCATCAATTTCTCTGAAGAGACGGAAGGGGAGGCCTCGCACGTTGGACAGGCCGTGGTGATCGCGGCCTCGACCGGCATCTTTTTCGAGTTGGTTCCGTTCATTGCCATCGTCTTCGGCGCCGGCTCCCTGGCCGCCTTCCTGGCATCCGCGACACCGTTGACCGATGCCGTCGGCGGCGCCTTCGGCTCCGGCTTCAAGAACGTGGTGACCGTCGGCGCGATCATCGCCATCTTCAACGCCTCGCTGGCCATTACGCTTCAATTCGCCCGCGTGATGTTTGCCAGCGGACGCGACCGCGCGTGGCCGGGTCCGATCAGCGACGCGTTCGCTCAGGTCTGGGGCGCAACCAGGGCTCCCTGGGTCGCAACTCTCTTTGTGGGAGTCCTCGCTTCGGCCCTGTGTCTCCAGGGCAAACTTGCCACGGTCGTCACTTTCACCGCCGTGCTGATCATCGTCCTGTATGCTCTGATCGCGATTTCTGCCCTGGTCAGCCACCGGACGCAGAGGCAGTTGCCACGCCCCTGGCGTATGCCGCTCTTCCCTATTCCTCCGATCATCGCCCTCGCCGGAGTGGGTATCGCCCTGAGCCAGCAGAAAGTGAGCGACCTGCTCATCGTGCTCGGCATCTTCGTGGCGGGCGCAATCTACTATGGTCTGTTCATTTACCCGCGTCAGGATCGCTACTGGTACATGACAACCAACCCCGAGGCTGAGCTCGCGGCCCTGGACAACGAGTCGGTGTAAAAAACGCCGGGCTCGTTGTCCTCATGCGGGCATCGCAGGCCTGGAACGGCGCCGATAAGCGCGCGTTTTGGCTCGGTTGCCGCACTCCGCCATCGAACACCACGCTCCGGACCGGTTCTTCGAGCGATCGTAGAACACCCAGCGGCAGGTGTCATCGCGACACGCCTTGAGACGCTGCCATGTGCCGGCCTGCATCGCCTCATACACGTCGGCAAGAAGGCGCCCCATGGCTCCCGGCACTCCACCCAACGTCGTCACCAATTGCCCTCCATCAGGCGCAAGGCGGATGTGGACGCCGGCATCGGCCGCGGCGCGATTCAGAAAGTCCCAACTCTCCGGCGACGCGGTCCCGTGATTGTTGGCGAAAGCCAGGTCACGCAGGGCGGCGCGGACCCTGCGTGCCAGAGCGACGTCGTTCGCTCCGGTGGGTTCGGTCTCCGCCAGTACACCCCACTCGACCAGCCAGGATCGGAGCGCATCCGGCGTCCTGAGGTCGTCCGTTCGGTTCTCTAGATCCTCTGAATTAATGAAGGCCTGAATTCGACGCAGGGCGCCGGGCGCCTTCGAATCGCTCTCATCCACCATGATCTCTGAATCACTCGTCTTTTATTGTCCTCTCCGCACCCTGCGACCGCCAAGCGCGCCAGGTGGCGCCGCTCGGCCTCGCGGAGGAGCTCCTCGCGCCGCAGCCGAGCCATCTCCGCCGTCATTACTGCCCACCACATCGAGAGCTCCTTCCTGCTCACCCCGTCTCGACACCGCCAAAACTACTATGGAGGTGTTGCAACACCATCATAATTGGTATGATGGTGTTGAGCAAGCAGAATAGCAGGAGGTTCGATATGCATAGCCCGCTGCACGCCTTGGCCGCCGCGGTTCCGGGAGCGCACCGTGAACGCGCGACCCTCGCCGATTTGCAGAACGTCATCGACCGGTTGGACGCGACGTTGAGAACAGCCGGGGCGGGACGGAGGCCGCTACTCGACGTCGCCAACGAAGTAGGGCCGGCGACCCGTATCCTGTCGGCGCTCGCTGCCGATCATCGGCGGCTTCGGGGGCGATCCCCGGCCGTGCGGATTGCCGAGGCCGCTGTCTGCGACGCTTTGTCCCTTGAGTACCAAACTCGGCCGATGGGCAGATACCTGCCCGATCAGTACCTGCGACGCCGGCTATGGGACGTCGTCAGGAAGATGCAGCGTGCCTGCATTACCCTCCGCTGGGAACAAGTGCGACGTTCATCCAGCGTCACCGCTCCTTGGTAGTCGAGATTCCGATTCGCGGCAGCGGTGGCGCCTGATTAACTCCGAACCCGCCCCTCTCCGGCGGCGCACCAAACATAGGACGCGGGTCGCTGCCCATTAGATGTCGACCTGTGTTCCCAGGCTGACCGTACGATCGACGGGCAGACCGAAGTATTCCGCCGGGTTAGCTGCATTGTGAGCGAGCGCGATGAAGAGGCGTTTCCGCCAGATGTTCATGCCGGGTCGGCGCGTGACCCGCAACGTGATGCGTGAGAGGAAGTAGAGCGCCTCACTCGCGGCGACCGTGCCCTGCATGCCTTCGATCCCTTGCTCCGCCACACGGTCCAGAGCGGCCGGGAGATCCAGCTCGTCCTGGAAGCCAAATTCAACTGTAACGTGAACGACGCCGTCGCTCGGGTCGCCCAGATGGTCAACGGTCAGCCGCTTCTCCCAGGGGATGTGCGGGACCTGGGCCGTGCGCTCTGACATGATAACCACGTGCTGGTGGAGCACGCGGTTGTACTCGACGTTGGCACGCAGCGCGAGAGGAGCCGTGTCGCTGCCGGGGTGCGGGAAGACGGCGATGCCCGGTACGCGGTACAGCTCTTTGTGGCGTAGCGCGGCAAGGAACTCTGCCAGGGAACCCTCCTGCTCCGTGCGGCGCGCCGTCACTATTTCCCGCCCCTTCTGCCAGGTCGTCATCGTGGTGAAGACCAGCAACGCGATCAGCAGCGTCAACCAGCCGCCGTCCAGGACCTTGGTGAGATTGGCGGCGAAGAAAATGATCTCAACACCGCCGACCAGCGCCGCAAACAGCGCTACTTTCCAGACCTCCCAGTGCCACTGTACGCGCGCGACGGTCAAAAACAGGGCAGTGGTAATGAGAAACGTCCCGGTGACCGCGACGCCGTAGGCAGCGGCCAGGCGAACGGAGTGCCGGAAGGTGAGGGTCACCACCAGAACGGCGAGGAACAGGGCCCAGTTGACACTCGGTACATAGATCTGGCCGACGGTCTGCTCGGACGTATGCCGAATGTGCAGGTGCGGCAGGAATCCAAGGCGAAGCGCTTGCTGTGAAACGGAGTAAGCGCCCGAAATCACGGCCTGAGAAGCGATCACGGTCGCGGCCGTCGCCAACACCACCATCGGAATCTGCGCCCAGGGAGGGAGTAGCAGAAAAAACGGATTGCTGCGCATGGCGGGCGCGCGCAAGACCAGCGCCCCCTGCGCCAGATAGTTGACCACGAGCGCCGGGAACACGATGACAAACCACGCGGAGCGAATCGGACCGCGCCCAAAGTGGCCAAGGTCGGCATACAGAGCTTCGGCGCCGGTAATGGCCAGGACCACCGCTCCCATAGCGACGAAACCCGTCCAGGGCTGGGCGGCGAGGAAGGCGATGCCGTATGTCGGCGACAGGCCCAGCAGGATGCGCGGATTCCGAAACAGCTCCGGCAATCCGGTGACGGCCAGCGCGCCGAACCACAGCAGCATGACAGGGCCGAAGATGCTGCCGACGCGCTGCGTGCCCCAGCGTTGGACCATGAACAAAAGGGCGAGAATCACGGCGGCGATGGGCACTACGGCGTCGGCCAGGCGCGGTGCCGGCACCTCGAGCCCCTCGACGGCAGAGAGCACCGAGATCGATGGGGTAATGACGCTGTCGCCATAAAACAGTGCCGCCCCCAGCACGCCCAGTGTCAGAACAAACGTGACAGGCCCGACGCCGGCTCGCTCCAGCGCCCACCGGGCCATGGCCCCCAGAGCCATGACGCCGCCCTCGCCGTCGTTGTCGGCCCGCAGAACGAAGACGACGTACTTGAGCGACACGATCAGGATCAGTGACCAGACGACGAGCGAGATAATGCCATAGACGCCGGCCGCGGTGGGATGGACAGCGCCGTTGTCGATCGTAAAAATGGAGTGAATCGCGTAGAGCGGGCTGGTACCGATGTCCCCGAAGACCACTCCGAGAGCGCCCAGGGCCAGGGCAGCACGTCCTGCCTGATGCGCCGGTTGTTCGCCGACTTCCGGCCCCGGACTCACGGCGATCGCGGGATCGGGCGGGACTCCCGGTGTCGCCTCCGCCACGTGTACTCTGCCTTTCCGGCCGGCGTCAGTCAGCCGGTGCTTCCCTCCGGAACCGTCATCTCCGTCAGCTTGGACCATTCTGTACCCGGGACCTCGACATTAACGATGTCTGGAGTCTCGGCCAGAAGTGACGGCGTCTCACGTATCGCTTTCTTGAAGTGGTCGGAGTTGACATGGTCAAGGCCGGCCTGACCGTCACGGAACGCTTCGATGAGGACATACTCGTTCGGGTTCTCCACACTGCGTGACCACTCAAACCACAGGTTGCCCGGTTCCCGCCGCGTCGCTTCGGTGAAGTCGCGTACCACCTCCGCAAAGCTGTCGGCATACTGTGGCCGCACTTTGAACTTTGCCGTGATGAAGATCATGGCGTTGCCTCCTGTCAGCCGGCGGCGCAAGAAGCGAGCCAAAACCACGCTCCTGGCATACGCGGAGGCCGCGCCGACCGGGGGACGCGGCGAGTCATCCTCCGAATGGCAGGAGTAGCATAGGGAGGACGGCCCGTCATGATCGTCGAGCAAATTCGATACTACCTCGCCGAAGAGAACCTGGAAGACTTCCTCGCAGCACGGCGCGAGTTGAGCAGTTTGCGCGCTCGTCTTGATCTTCCCGAGGGACGATCTCTCATTGCGGACCCCGTTCCCGACGAAGGTCCCGCTGTCGTGTGGCAGTGCGGCTATGACGACGAGGGGCAGATGGGGCTGGCGGAAGCACGCCTGATGGGGAGTGAGGAATACGCGTCGGCCCGCGAACGCATCAACGCCCTGGTCGAGCGCGTCGTCCTCGAACTCTACAGCGCGGACGGCGACTAGCCCGCCGGCAGCCCCGCCTCACCGTCCCCGCTTCGACGGCGGCCGGCAAGCGTGTTCGCATCCCCTCCCCGCGTAAATCTGCTCGCACCCGAGGAGCCGGCATGCCGAACCACGCCGCCCCATGTGCAGCCCCAGCTCCCGGCCACGGCCGCTCCCCGGTTCTGAACGACGGCCGCCGACACGCCTCCGTCTCGTCTCCGGGTGACGTCGACGTTGTAGCGGTGGATCTGCTCGTCGCGATGGCAGAGCTCATCCGCATCTGCGTTGTCGTCATACAACATTTGACGTTTGCCAATGACCGAAACACAAAGTAGAGTGGCGGCAAAAGGAGACACGATGGCGACCGTGCTTATCGTGGAGGACGATGCGTCGCTGCGCGCCCTCCTGCACGACTTCCTCGCGGCGGCGTGTCTGGATTCCGTGGGAATCGAGTGCCTGGGGCAAATCGAGCGTACCCGACTGCCGCTGTATCCGGACCTCGTCATCGTCGACCTCTTGTTCCACGACGGCTCGGGCGTCGAGGCCACCGCCGGCCTCCGCCGGCTCGGCCTGGACGACATCCCGGCCATCGCCTTGACGTCGTCGCACTTCGCCTCCCGAGAGGTCCGAGACGCCGGATACTTCGCGGCAGTCCTGGAGAAGCCGTTCGATCTGGACGATTTTCTCGCAGTGGTGTCGAGGCTGGTGCCGGACCAACCGAATAGGTTCGAACGAGAAGATCATCCGGAACGTCTCGTGGCTCGGCAAAGGCGCTGAGCACCGCGTTTGATAACGGCCTGGCCTCGGCGTCGCATCGCTATCCGGCCAAGCTGACGCCGAGATATTCCTGGAGCCCGGTCGGCGTCGCCGGCCGCTCAGGTCCTGCAAAGTCAGCCCGGGGGCCCGCGCATACCCGGAGAGCGGCGTGTCGCTCTATCGTTTCCTGACGCCCGGCGGCCGCCGGGGCATGCCGAGACGAACCGACACGCCGAGCACGCCAAGGTCAAGGCCGATGTGGAACCGAGGACCAGGCGGTGATGTCTCGCTCACGACGACACGCCGGTCGTACTCCGTACGCTGCCCCCGATCGCGCAATACCTCGTAGGCACGCTGGACTGCCTGGAATCGACCGGTCGCCGCGGGATCGGGGTTGTGATCGGGATGATAGCGGCGGACCAGCCGGTGGTACGCCGTGGTGATCTCGTCCTCCGAGGCGTCCGGCTCAACCCCGAGGATGCCGTACAAGTCTTCATCCGAGTTCACGTTGCCTCCCGCAGACTCTGATGCAGCCTGTCTATACTCCCGACCATCGCATTTGTCGTGCCACGCGGGACTCGAACCGATCCTTTCCCGGCCGGTATGTCCCAAGCAGCTATGTGCGAGCGGCGGCGATCTCATAGACGCCTTCGGCGGTGTGCCGGCGAGGCATTGGCTTTGACTTGATACCGTCCGAGCGCTACGATGGCCGCATCTTGACGGACCGGGGCGGAGGCGGTGAGGACGATGGCGACAGAGGGGGGCAGTAGACCTAATGTGTCGACGGTGGGCCGGAGCGTCGCCATCCTGCTGGCTGTCATGCTCTCCTTCGCGGTCCAGTCACACCGTCTCGGCACGGCGACGCCGGTCGCCGCCCACGGCGTCAGGACGCTCGGGCATACAGCCCTCCTGATCGAACCCAATGTTGGACAGGCCAATCCGGCGATCAGGTTCATCGTTCATGGCCCCGGTTATGAGGCGTTTCTCGGCCGGACCGGCATCGCATTCGTGTCGACCCCTCTGTCACGCCGGCGCGCGCGCATGACGCCCCCCGGCCTCACGCGGCCCCTCAGCGCGCACCGGCCCATCCAACCGACAGTCCAGGCCATCGCCGTCCAGTTTTCCGGCGCCAATCCCGACGCGCGAGCGATTGCAACCAGGAGGCAAGCGGCCCATGTCAATTACTTCCTCGGATCGCGGCCGCGGCACTGGCACACCGACATCCCCACCTATGGTGCCGTGCTCTACCGTCATCTCTATCCCGGGATCGATCTCCAATATGTGGCAGGGCGAACCCTGGAATACCGCTGGATCATTCACCCCGGCGCGAATCCCGCCCGCATCGCCATGCGCCTCCACGACCCGCTCCGCGGCGACGGAAGGGCTGTCTTCACCATCGTGCGGGGCGCGCTCCGGGCGGGAAACATCCGTGGAGCCCTGGTCGCATCGCCGCCACGCGCGAACCAACCTGCCCTCCATTCCCCCGTCCACGTCTCTTTCCGAGTTGATGGGCCGATCGCTCGCCTTCACGTCGGGCGGTATGACCACAAGCGGACGCTCGTCGTGGATCCGCAGCTGGTTTACACCTATCTCATCGGCGGCATCGGACAGGTACAAACCTATAACTCCATAGCTGTCGATGCCTCGGGCGCCGCCTACGTGGTCGGAGACACCGATGCCCCCGACTTCCTGACGGTCAATCCCTTCCAGGGGAGCATCAGCGGGGCGGCATGCCAGGCGAACACCGAATCGGAGCCCTGCCCCGATGCCTTTGTCATGAAGATCGCGCCGAATGGCCGGGACGTGGTGTACAGCACGTACCTTGGCGGCAGCCAGATAGAGAGTGGGAATGCCGTTGCGGTGGATCCGGCAGGCGAGGCAACCGTCACGGGGGCGACGCTCTCCGCCGATTTCCCCACCGCCCATGCTCTGCTGCCCTCGTTCAGGGGAGGTGACATATTTGGTGATGCGTTTGTCACCCGGTTGAGCGCGCCGGGCGATGGCCTGGTCTTCAGCACCTACCTCGGCGGCAGCCAGGATGACAGCGGGCAAGCCGTCGCGGTCGATGGCTCCGGAGACACGTACGTCACCGGCAATACGCGATCCGACGACTTCCCGACCCGCCAACCTCTTCAGGGTCAGCGGGCGCCTGGAACCTGTACCTACGATCTGCAAACTAACACGCTCACTCTGCCCTGTGAAGACGCCTTCGTCACCGAACTGAGCCCGACTGACCAGCTACTCTTCAGCACGTACTTTGGCGGTGATAGCGACGATGAGAGCAGCGGCATTGCGGTCGACGGAACCGGGGACATCTACGTCTCGGGTGTCACCGGATCGGATGACCTGGGTGTCACGGCGAATCCGTTTCAAGGATTGACGGTCTCCGGCTCCAAGAACGATGGATTCGTCCTCAAGCTCGCTCCCTCGGGCAGACAGAGGTTGTACTCGCTGTACTTCCCTATCCAGGCATATGGCATCGCTTGTGCTCCGGGCGGTGATGTCATCGTCGTGGGAACCGCCGACGAGACAGACGACGTCACGGGAAGCAGCGGAGCATTCCAGCCCGCAGCGTTAGGCGGGCAGGACGCGTACGTCGCGCGGCTCAACGCAACAGGGAGTGCCGTGAGATACGCCACCTTCCTCGGCGGGTCCGATGATGACATAGGCCTGGCGGTGGCTAGTGACTCTGCCGGTGATGCATACGTGGTCGGAGGGACGGCCTCTACCGACTTTCCACAGAAAGGCTCCTTCGGGTCCCCGCCCGTGCCGGGTGATACGGGCGTATCGCCGGGGACGGCGTTCATATCCGAGATCAGCCCCGACGGCGCAAGTCTGGTATACAGCTCGTATCTCGGCGGAGGTGCCGGCGATCTCGCGTGGGCGGTTGCCGTGGACGACACCGGGTCCGCATACCTCACGGGCGACGTGGGCACTAACGGTTTCCCAAGCGTGGGAAGCGGAGGAGTCGACCCATCCGATGCCGATGGATTCATCGCCAAGGTATCTGCCGGCTCCGTCCTCCCCACGGTCACCCCATCGCCCACCGTGACCCCGTCACCAACCCCGAAGCCGGCGGTGACGCCGCGGCCAACCGCTCGGCCGGGAAAGCACAAGTCAAAGCCGTGCCGGAAGGGATACCGCCGCCGCCACGGCAAGTGCGTGCGCGTCAAGAAGTCGCACTGAGGAGCCGCGGCTCCGGGGATAGGCGGTCCACGCCGCAGGCGCAGACCGGCAACGGCATGAGCCGCCGGACCTTTCGGCCCCGCCTGGCCCCTCCGCCGGTCTTGATCACGGGACGCGATGCCAGCGGTAGCCGCTCTCCTGATTCCCGAGTATCCGGCCCCATGGCGGGAACGTCTCGTGGGTGAAGACGACCAGGGCATCGGTCCCGGCTGCGGCGTCAAGCAGCGAGCGTCGCGACGCTCGCATCTGCTCCGGGTCGGCCCAGGGCACATTCCAGTCAAGGTGCTCGACCTCGGCCGGGTAATGAAAGAGATCGCCGACCGCGTACAGGGAATCACCCCGGGAGGAAACCCGAATGATGGAATGCCCCGGCGATTCGCCCGGGGCCGGAATCATCGCCACACCCGGCACGATCTCACGCTCGCCCTCGACCAGATCGAGCAGTCCGGCATCCGCCACGGCACGGATGCGCGCCTCCGGCTCCGGTTCCAGATGCTCGGGGGCGGCGTTCTCCCAGTCGGCACGCCCCAGGAAGACACGGGCATTGGGATAGCGCGGGACAAGCGTCCCATCCCGCTCCACCGCGAGACCGAACACGTGGTCGAAGTGGGAGTGGGTGATAAGGATATGGGTGATGTCCTCCGGTGAGATGCCCAGTTCGGCCAGACCCCTCACCACTCCCGGAGTGCGCACTGAGCCCGGCCATTCCTCCTCCCAGTACTCATCACGGCGCGAGCCCGGTTCCCCCAGGCCGGTGTCGATCAAGATCGTGGCGTCGCCCGTCTGAACGACCAGGACGTTGACATCGCCCGGCACGCTGCCCTCGGCATCGGCGTCGATCACCTGGCGCCACACCTCTTCCGGCACGGTCAACTCGACCTTCCCCGGCATCATGGCATCGTTGATCGCGGTGGCGGTCACATCACCCACGGAACGAGAGTGCACGTACTCATCCATTGCCTTCATCATCTCATCCCTATCCGCCGAGCCGCGTCTGAATAAGCCGGGCTGCGCTCAAATCCAGGCGAGCGGGCATTAGGGCTCGTGGATTATCTCGTGGTGGTCGCCCCGCGTGGCGACCAGCCCGGTGTGATCGACGCCGGCGTCAGGCTGGCCGGCACTCGGGCCGGCCACGACGACCCGGCGATGCCGATCATGCACGAGCCCTAGGAGCCGGGCATCACAAAACTGAAGAAGTTCGGAGAGAGCCGTTACAGTTGACGACTCGCCGATTTGGCGTAGCGCGTAGCGGGGCGCCAAATCGCGCGACACGCAGAACGGGGTCGCCCTACGCTGTGGAGATACAACCCAACCACAGCAAGGAGACCCCGTCGTGAGAGAGTGTACCCTGATCCGCAAGCGGGACGTGGAAGCGGGCGTTCCCTTTACCCTGAAGCATTCGGCGTCCTGGTCCTGGACGCATCAGCCGGCTCAGGAGCGTCACCTGGCACCCGGTGCCCGCGCTCGCCTCCGCATGCTCCAGTGGCACGAGCAGCACGGTCGCAACGTCAGCCACACCTGTCGCCACTTCGGCGTCGCGCGTCCCACCTTCTATCGCTGGCAAAGGCGCTACCGCTCCTCCGGTCTGGCCGGCTTACGGGATCGCTCCCACCGTCCCCATCAGGTCCGCTGCCCCTCCTGGACCGTCCAGCAGGTCCTCGCCGTCCACGCTCTGCGCGAACACTATCCGCGCTGGGGCAAGGCCAAGCTTCAACTGCTCCTGGCCCAGCAGGGGATCAATCTCTCGGTCTCGATGGTCGGACGGATCCTCCATCATCTGAAGATGAGCGGCCAGCTCCGGGAGGGGAAACGCAAAGGGGTGCGCACCGTCTCCCGTCCTCGTCCCTATGCCGTCCGCAAACCCCACGACTATGTCATCCGCTCCCCCGGTGACCTGGTCCAGGTCGATACCAAAGATGTCCGCTTCGGCAACGGCGTGACCTTCAAGCATCTCTCGCTCGTCGACGACCAGAGTCGCTACGCCGTTGTCGAGATCGGCTCCCGTGCCTCCGCCTCCCAGATCACTGCCCACCTTGACCGCATGTTGGCCCGCCTCCCCTTCGCCGTCCGTGCCATTCAGGTCGATGGCGGTTCCGAGTTCAAGGCGGACTTCGAGTCCTACTGCCACGACCATGACCTCCGGCTCTTCGTGCTGCCGCCCCGCTCCCCCAAGCTCAACGGCAAGGTCGAGCGTCTGCAGCGCACCTTTGACGAGGAGTGCTACCAATGCCTCGATGTTCCCGTCCACGTCCCCGAGCTTGCGGCCGGACTTCATGCCTACGAGCAGGTCTACAATCACGTCCGTCCGCACCGCGCCCTCGGGTATCGCACCCCGGCCCAGTACCTCGCCGACCTGGAGGCATCCGCATGAGCGGTGTAACACATCACCTGGACCCATACAAAAACCTGGACCGAAACGGGGAGGCCACGCATAATAGACTCTTTGCACCGAGGAGAGGTGGTAAGGGCGGTGATGAGCGAGTCCAGCAACGACGGGGTTCTGCAGCGTATGACACAGTTGATTGAGTCATGGGAAGGCCGCCATGATCGCCGCTGCATCTTTCTTCGCTGCTATGCCGACATGACGGCGGCGACCCTCGGGGCCATCCAGGACAGGCGGTTTCACGACAATCCCTGGACCGGACGGCTCCTGGGCGTGTTTGTGGGGTACTACTTTCGGGCACTGAACGCCTACGAGCAAGGGATCGCAGCGGTCCCCGCCCCCTGGAAGTGGGCGCATGACCTGACACAACTGCCCACCACGCTGCCGGTCGAAGCCCTGGTCCTCGGGATCAACGCCCACATCAACCACGATCTCGCTCTCGCCGTCTCCGATCTGCTTTGCTCCGAGTGGGCCGATCTCGACGAAGCGGAACGATCCAAGCGGCACGACGACTTCCTCCGGATCAACGACATCATCGCCGAGACCACGCGTCTCGTGCAGCACGATGTGCTCGAGCGCTATGACCACTTCTTGCGAGGTGCCGACCCCATCGTTTCCCCGGCGATTCACGGGGCGGAATGGGAGTGCGGACGCCTGATCAAGTGCTGGCGCGATGAGGCGTGGTCCCACGGCATTCAACTGGTCGAGGCCACATCCGCCGAAGAGCGCGAGAGGCTCCGCCACGCGATCGAACAGGGCGCCGTGCATCGTGTGCGCGTGGTGATCTCGACGATCGAGCTGCGCCACGAATTGCTGGCGCGCCCGATCGAGGAGTTGGCCCGCCTCCACCCTCACCCGCCGGTGGCAGCTCGATTTCGATCGGCACAGGTGACGGCGCAGAGTTAGGGAATCCCGCTCGCTTGCTTCATTCGGAGGCGGCGAGAATCTGGTGCGTCGCGTTCCGGAACAGACGGTCGTGGCGCACCGAGTCCCTGGGACTCCCTCTTGACGGTCGGCATCCCAGGCTTCCGCGGCCACGCCTGGGCCGCGGAGGCACGCGGGTCACTTGTCCGTCGCCGTTCCGGGCTGGCATGCTGTCAGTGCGCATGCGCTGTCTTCTCCTCCTCGTTCTGTTGTCGGTTCTGGCCGGCTGCGCCGCGCTCCCGTCGAGTGACGCGGCGCCCCTCGCTGCCGGCTCGCCGGCGATCCGCTATGCGGTCGTCCTCGTGCTCGACGGGCTGCCCGGGAGCGACCTCAGGCTGGTGCCCATGCCGCATCTGCGCCGATTAATGCAACGCGGCGCAACCTTTACCAACGCTTTCGTCGGTCAGGAGCTGGCGAACACGCCGCCCGGTCACGCCACCATCGGCACCGGGATGCTGCCGAAACATCATGGCGTCGAAGGGTTTCTCTGGGAGGACCCGCGGACGCATCAGGCGTACGATCCGACACAGAACGCCGACGTGATTGCGGACCGTCTCGAGGCGGTTATCTCTAACCACCACGTGCCGACGCTGGCCGGCCGCCTTCACCGGCGCTTTCCCCACGCCAAGGTCCTCAGCGTGGCGGCGCACAAGTGTTACGCGTCCGATGCCATGGGCACGGCAGACGCCGACTACATCCTGTGCGCGTTGATCTATCACGATCGCTGGGTCGCGCAGGCCATTCCCGATCATCGGCCCCCGCCCGGCGCCATCAATAATCCCCACTGGGATGTCCCGATTCCGGCCCCCACCGCCGGCTTCGGTCCGGCAGTGCAGCAGTGGTGGATGGGAACCGAAAACCGCTGGACCGTCCGCTATGCGCTGTGGGCGTTCCACCGGATCCACTATCCGCGTGTCCTCATGATGAATCTCTCGGAGACCGATGTCCTCGGCCACTTTGCTCCCAACCAGCACGTCATGCGCTACTTGCTGCGCGAAGCGGACAGTCTCATCGGCCGGATCATGAACGCCTATCGCCGGGCCGGCCTGCTGGGCCGCACCGACTTCGTCATCACGGCGGATCATGGGATGGACCACATCCGCCGATTTCTACCGTACTCGGTCATTACCCGCGCGCTCGCCGCGGCGCACGCGACGCCGGTGTATGTCGAGCACGATACGGCCGCGGCAATCGGCCTCACCCAGGACGCCAAAGCGCCGGCCGTGGCCCGTAACATCTTTCGCTTCGGTGGTCCGCTGATCGATGCCACCTACTACAAGGTTGAGACGGGCGGCCACTGGCGATATCGTGCGGCTGCTGTACAGCCCTGGATCTCCTCGGGCGTGCGCGCGGCGTACGTACGGTTAGCCGACACGATGGCGGCGGACAGCGGCCCCGACGTGTATGCGGTGTACGCTCCGGGCATCTCCTCGCGTTACTTTCTGGCTCACGGCTACCCCTGGCGGGCCGGCCATCTTGGTCCGCAGTGGGCAGACCAACACATTCCGCTGATTCTGTCCGGGCCCGGCGTTCGCGCCGGCGTCGTCTCGCATTACCCGGCCCGGCTGGTGGACATCGCTCCGACCGTCGAGTATCTCCTCGGCGTGCGTGCGACGGGCACTGACGGCGTCGTTCTCGCCGGTGTGCTTCGGCATCCACCACCGGCATTACGGGCGGCTCAGCGTCGGCGTGCGGATGTGCTTGTTCCCATCGTTCGCGCCCTCAAGGTCCGGTCGGGCCTGTAACCGGATCCGACAATGTGGTCCACGCTGGTCTGCAGCGAATTTCCCGCACCGAAGTCCCCGCTCCCCCGCCGCTATCGGTTCACCGATTCCATGGCCGCCGCCGGATAGCGCGCGCCGGCCGCGACTCCGATGGGAGCCACCTCGTCGAGACGGCGAAGATCTTCCGTCGTCAGGTGAACGTCCAGGGCGCCCAGATTCTCGCGCAGGTACCCTGGCCGCTTGGTTCCCGGGATAGGAACGATATCCTGCCCCTGGGCCAGGAGCCAGGCCAGGGCCAGCTGCGCCGGGGTGCAGCCCTTCTCCCGCGCGATCTCCTTCACCTTCTCGACAAGATCCAGGTTCCGCTGGAAATTCTCTCCCTGGAATCGAGGCGAGTGGCGGCGGAAGTCGTCCGGCGCGAAGTCGTCGGGACTGGTAATCGCCCCCGTCAGAAAGCCACGCCCAAGCGGACTGTACGCGACAAAGCCAATGCGCAGGTCCCGCAGCGTCGGAAGCACCTCTTCGGCCGGCTCCCTCGTCCACAGTGAGAATTCGGTCTGAAGAGCGCTGATGGGGTGCACGTTGTCGGCGCGGCGGATCGTGTCCGGCGCGGCTTCCGAGAGCCCCAGATACCGTACTTTTCCCTGCTCCACTAACCGGGCCATAGCCCCCACGGTCTCCTCGATGGGCGTCTTCGGGTCCACACGATGCTGATAGTAGAGGTCGATGTAGTCCGTTCCCAGGCGCTTCAGACTGGCCTCGCACGCCTGCATCACATACTCCGGCTTTCCATTGATGCCGAGGCGCTCGCCGTTGGGGCCGCGCACGTTCCCGAACTTTGTCGCCAGGATTACCTCGTGCCGGCGCCCCTTGATGGCCCGTCCCACCAGCTCCTCATTCTTGCCGACGCCGTACATATCGGCCGTATCGAGGAAATCCACTCCCAGGTCGAGGGCGAGGTGGATGGTCTCGATCGATTCCTGGTCGTTGGTCGCGCCGTAGAACTCCGACATACCCATGGTGCCGAGACCCAACTCGGACACTCGCAGGCCCTCGCGCCCGAGAGCTCGCTGCGGGAGCAGGGTCTTCTTATCCAAGGTCATTGCTGTCTCCTTCGAGGTGATCCGGCGCTCTCCCTTCATGATCCGTGCCCCGGCCCTCCCTCGTGCCTCAACCCCGCTCGGACGTCTCGACGTTCTGCGCCACGTCGTGCGCTGTGCTCAGGCAATCGCTGGGGCCGCAACTCGAGCAGTGCATCCCACCGAACCGGCCGGCTCACGACGAGATGACGGACCTGGTCCAGTAACACGCGGATCGCTTGGTCAGTGTCGCTGCCGCCGACGTTCTGGCCGCCCGGGCGCTTTCTGCCGGCCTGGTCTTGGCGGCACCTGTCTCTGCTTGAGTCTCAACGAGTCCGGATGAGTGTCACGGGTTGCGCAGCAGAATGTCCTGCACCGCGTGATCCCACCCTTTTTTCAGGATCAGCGAGGCGCGCGTGCGAGTAGGCAAGATGTTCTCACGCAGGTTCACCTGATTGATCTCTCGCCAGATTGACCGCGCCACCTCCGTGGCTTCCTCTTCGTCCAGATCGGCGTAGTGGTGGAAATAGGACGAGGGATCGCGAAACGCATTGTCGCGCAGTAGCAGGAACCGCTCGATGTACCACCGCTCGATATCCCGTTCCTCGGCGTCGACGTAGATAGAGAAGTCAAAAAAGTCGGAGACGAACGGGCCCTGCCCCGCGGCCTGCAGCACGTTGAGGCCCTCGAGAATAACGATATCCGGCCGCTGCACCACCACCGTCTGGTCCGGTATGACGTCGTAGAGAAGGTGGGAGTACACCGGAGCCCGGACCTCGGCACGGCCCGACTTGATATCGGAGACAAACTGGAGAAGCTTCCGGCGGTCGTAGCTGGCCGGGAATCCCTTCCGTCGCATCAGACCGCGGTTTTCCAGCGTCGCGTTCGGAAAGAGGAAGCCGTCCGTGGTAATGATGTCGACCTTTGGGTGGTTGGGCCAACGCGTGAGGAGAGCCCGCAGGATGCGGGCAGTCGTGCTCTTCCCAACGGCGACACTGCCGGCAAGACCGATCACGAAGGGGACCTGAGCGGGTAGATTGCCGAGGAATTCGTCGGTCGCGCGGTATCGCGCCTGACTCGCGGCGACGTAGAGATTGAGCAATCGAGAGAGCGGGAGGTAGATGTCGCTCACCTCGGTCAGGGCGACGGGCTCATTCAGACCGGAGATACGGACAATGTCGGCCTCGGTGAGCGGCAAGGGCGTCGCCGCACGACGAGCGGCCCACTCCTGCCGGGTGAAATGGAGATACGGAAAGAGCGCGTCACGCGACTCCAGGATCATGCCCACCGTTCAGTCTCTCACGGTCGGACGCTCACCATCTCGCTATTCCCGGTCAGATGCCGGAGGAGCGGTCTGTCATGACAGATGATCATGCATGGCAGACCGCTCGTGCCGGTGCCCGGTGACAGTGTCGGCTACAGAGTGCCGGGGGAGGAGACCCAGCCGCTGTACGTGAGTGTGGCGACACCGGACGGCGGAGTGAACGAGAGGAAGGTCCTCACCCCGCTCTCCGTCCCCGACCCGGACGCCCCGGCGAACCGCCCTGTCCCGCCCACAATCCACCACTGGTCGTTCGAGGTGCTATTTGGGCAGGTCTCTCCGCTCCCCTGGATGTACAACTGATCGCCGTTCGCGGCGGTCAACGTGGTCGTTCTCGATTCAGGGGAACACCCATCACTCAGAAGCTGCGTCGTGCTCACAGTCACGGTACTGAGCTCAGTTGTGGCGCCCAGGTGAAGAAACTCCCCGGACCCCGCGATGCTCACGATGCGGTACCCGGGGATCAGCGAAACGTGACACTGCCCGCTCACCGTCCCCCCGAATGGCACCGCGGAAAATAACGAAGTCAACCGGGGCATCCTCAGGAGAGAAGGGCATATGCGGGTGGATGCCTGCTCGGACTTGAACTGCTTCATGGAATTTCCCCCATGTGGGCTGATCCGCGGCGGACAATCCGGCCCCCACATCGGCGGTAACTCCGGTGCTGGAGAGAGCGGCTACCACTTCTCGCATGACGCGCTCTGACTGCGAGCCGAAGAGACCAAACTTTACATTGGCCACAGACCGCCTCTACCAGTTGCTCACAGGACCCGTCGGCCTGTTCTGCAGCCTCTGAGGGAGATCACGCACTCGTTGTTGACACACTGCTGCTACGATTCTAAGATAGTGCCACTGGCGTTTTCAGGTCCATGACTTTATGGGGGACGTGGTGGCAGGGTCTGGGCGGTCGGTCGGCATTGAGAATCGCGTTCTCGACGCCGCGTGTGAGGAACCGCGCGGCGCCCCGGGGTGTACTCGTGCGACTCTCGCAAGGGCGCATCCCTCTGGATGGGTGAGCAGAGAGATCGGGTGACCGGCCACCATGGTACGGGCGACGGGCGGCCGCCCGATCCTGCTATCCTGCGTGCTGCAATCCTTAGGTCTCTGGAGGACCAAGGGTTCACCCGAGTTGGCGATAAAATATTGCCGCCCTCGACCGCCGACAAGGAGGCAATTCGACGCCTTCACCTGACCGCTGTTCGCCATGCGCAGAGCGTGTCGAGATCCGGCCTGATTTCTCACCAGAATGCTCTCTTGGACCGGATTGCCGACGGGACCGACGTAGACCCAGAACACGTTCACCCGACATTGGTCGAGGTGGAATCAAACACCGAGGACGAACTCCTATTCCGGTTCGCTCGGCTTCACTGGGCGATTCCCGTGTCGTTCGGCTACGGACGCAGGCTTCGCTTTCTCGTGGTCGACAGGCACAACCAGAAACTGATGGGCATACTGGGTCTCGGCGACCCAGTCGTAAACCTTCCACCGAGGGATAAGTGGATCGGCTGGGACGCGGCAACTCGCGATGAGCGGTTGCACTGCGTCATGGATGCTTTTGTACTCGGCGCGGTACCTCCATATTCACAATTGCTCGTTGGCAAGTTGATCGCCCTACTCGCAACAAGTAGGGAGGTCAGGGGGTCTTTCGAAGCGAAGTACGAAGACCATACCACTCGTATCCGGCGGCGGAAGTTGGCCAGCAAGCTGGTATTGATCACCACCACGTCCGCACTCGGAAGAAGCTCTGTGTACAACAGACTGCGCCATCAGGGTCGCACCTTCCTTGAGCCGGTCGGCTACACCCGGGGTACTGGCGAGTTTCATTTTTCGAACGGCCTCTACAGTGACATCCGCGCTTACGCGGCGGCGCACTGCCGAGCTACCGAGCGGCGCTCGGGGTGGGGCAGGGGGTTCCGTAATCGACGGGAGGTCGTGAGAAAGGTGCTGTCGGATCTTGGCTTATCTAAGAGCCTTCTCTCCCACGGAGTTCCACGACAGGTATTTGTTGCGCCACTGGCGATAAACACCAAGGAGGTTCTGTCGGGAAGCGAGGAAGCGCCAACCTACTTCGACGATACCGCCGATGATCTCTTTCAGCACTTTCGCGCTCGGTGGCTCCTCCCAAGAGCAAAGCGGGATCACGAATACACCAAATTTAGGGCCGAGGACTACGCTCTATGGGAATAGACCAGTCGAATCACGGCGAAGGAGAGTTTTTCGGCGATCTCCCTGCCGCTCTCGTCAATCAGATGCTTGAGGAAAGCACGGAGGTCGGCAGAACCCTGGCCGCCGAGTTCAATCGGCTCTCCAACCACCGGGGAGAGAGGCGTCGAGACCTCGAAAATGAGGGTCTCCTTCTCAGTGAGGGTACTCTCCCCTACGAGCCGCTGCCAACCGTCTGCGCTGCTGACGGGGCTTACGGGGTCGATCGCCTTCTCGCTATCGACTTAGTGGTGGCAGCTGCCGTGGCCGTGGAGGGCCTCACTCCCCCGTCCGAGACCAGGTACTGGGATGAAACGCGGCACGAACTTTACATGCATACCGAAGTACATCTCATGGACACGTCGACCGTTCTGCGCGCCCTGATGCTCGGGATGGAACTGCTCTTAGCAGCGCACGCGCCCCACGACCTCGTGCTCATGGACGGGACCCTGACGCTCCCTGTGATCTACTTCAACCAGGCATTGAGTCTTGCCCCCAGACGACCCGAGCTGCAGTGCGCTCAACGATTTCTGGAGCGATGTCCGGATTTTCTGAATGCGTACGCCGAGGTTCTTCTATCTCCTCGCAACGACAGGAGCTACTGTGGTCTGGCCAAGTACTCCACGAGACGCGAGATAGGCCATCGGTTGGGGTGGCCCGGGGAGTACGACGATAGAGGCATGCTTTCCATGGTGCTTCGGCCAGGCGAGCTTACGCAGCCCGTGGTGCTGGAACCGCCAGAGTCGGCCTGGCACTTGACCATCTCGGGTCTGTCCCGAGACGTGACTCCGTCGGTCGAACCCACGGTTTCAAGGATCCTAACCGCTCTGAGTCGGGTCCACGTTGTCTACTACAGGCCCTTCGACTGGATGCCAGCATTACGCCTAGAACTGGCCGAAGAGGTAGCGCGAAACCGTAACAGGCTGGCCGTAGTCATTCAAGGAATCAAACACCAGTGTGCCGCGCCCGGGATGTTAGAACCATACCCCCAATACATGGCTGACCGGATGGCTAAGAGCGTGGGCAAGGCAATGAGGGCCTTCCGGCAAATTGCGACGCACGAGGTGGCAGAGGCATACGCTGGGGACCTGGGAGACGTCTTCATGGCGTTGCATGGTTACCGAAGTGAATCCGGAAGAGAGTGAATCATGCACGACAGATCGATCGAAGTCGAAACACTGCTGGCGCACACAGAGCGTATCGGCATCATTGGTTCTCCGTCTACTACGATCGAATTGACCCTAGACATTCTTGGTACCGCGGTGACACGAAAGCTCGTAGGCGAGCTGGCGATGTTTCAGTTCATGCAGGATGGCCGCCGACATTACGCGCTAGGGCAAATCACTGAACTGGAGCTTAGAAATACCTGGTTGGAGGAACCCACTGCGAGAACATTGGTGCGGCTACGGGGCGCTATCGACTCGGTTAGCGGCAGGCAAGATACTCATACTGGGAAGATGACTCCCAGCGCGGTGTTTTCAAGCGGAGACGGCGACCGTTACTCGGCGAGTATCATGGGTACCATTCCCCCCACCGGCACCGTCGTGTCGCTGGCAACCGACGGGGTATTGAATACCCTTCTCAACCCTTACCGCGACCAGATTTTCTACTTCGGTCGAGTCTACGGCTCGCAGCCCAGACTGCCTCTTTGGTTCAAGCATTTTGGGCATGGAGAGCGCGGTATAGGGGAGGCTTACCATATTGGGATCTTTGGAAAGACCGGATCCGGCAAAACCGCTCTGGGGAAGATGGTTATGGTTGCCTACGCGCGGCATCCTGAGATGGCCATCGTGGTGATCGACCCGCAGGGTGAGTTTGCCGCGGACTTCCGGCGTGGGGAGACGGCCACGGGACTACCAATTGGACGACTCATGCAAACGGAAGATAAGCAGGTAACGGTTCTGTCCGTCAGGGATCTGGTGCTGGACCGGTGGGAGCTGTTCCAGGAGTTGCTCTTTGAGGGTCAGTTTCTTCGACGGCTCACTATCAATGCAAGTCCGAACCGCGAGACGGCGGCTTCCATAGTACGCGAACACCTTCAGGGCACTTTCAATCTCAACCAATTGCATGAGCGAACCACCTTTAACGACGTCTGGACACAACTTCAGGATCAGAATTTCCAACGCCAGATATTTGTCAGTCCCGGGCCGCAGGCCAGGTTGAACGGCCAGTTGCAAAATCTGTCTGCTGATACCATGTACACGACCCATTGGCTTCCGTTGGCAAGACTGTTTCAACGGCGCCAGGGTGCGCAGACAGTAGACAGTGTCCTCCAGAACGTTCTGAATCTTCGATCTGCCGGAGCGGGTCGTGGGAACCGCAACATGCTGGTTCTGGACGTGTCTCGCGAGGGCGCGCGGCTGGCTGCGCCGGGCGGTGGCGTGGGACAGATAGGTCCAGACCTGTGGAACGAGCACATCCAGGCCCTAGTGATTAGAAGACTGCTGGATGGACTGACCCAGGTCGCGGAGCGCGCGTATCAAAACGATGAGAGCCTGAACACGCTCGTAGTAATTGACGAGGCCCAACGACTGGCACCGCGCGGACACATCGAAGATCCGGTGGTGGCCCGGGTGAGGGACGCGCTGAGTGACGCCGCCCGCACGACCCGGAAATACGGGCTGGGGTGGCTTTTCATCAGTCAGTCACTTTCCAGTATCGACTCCGCCATAGTTAGCCAACTCCGGGTCAATTTCTTTGGTTTTGGTCTCGGTATGGGCCAGGAGTACGAAGAACTCCGGAGACTCGCGGGATCCTCGTCCAGCGCGCTCCGGCTGTACCAGACATTCAGGGATCCGCAGTCGTCGTTCGATCTCCAGAGCAGAGAATATCCCTTCATGACCGTCGGTCCGGTCAGTCCGCTGTCATTCTCGGACACGCCGCTCTTCTTCACTGCCTACAACACGCCCGGTGCATTCCTCGAGGCAAACGGATACGCGGCAGACGGTCGGCGACCCGCTGCCGCTCTGACCACTTGAACTCGGCACCACCGTTCGCCCGGGCGGACAATCAGGGGCTGAGTGAGCGGCAGCACGCTCGCCTCTACGTCCTCGGGACGAATTGCAGCTCATAGGTGCTGGAGCAGGAAGAGCAGCCGGACCATCCGGCAACCCGAGTAGCGCCGGTCGTGCTTCCAGGCACCACTCCTCTCTCCGCGTGGCCAGATTGGCACCGTTGCGGCACGAAAGGTTCTCCGACCGTGCGTTGCACGCTAGAATGCCGGGGGTTTTCGCAGTCCCGAGGCCAAAGATAGATGGTGCGCCTAGAGGGACTCGAACCCCCGACACGCGGTTTAGGAAACCGCTGCTCTGTCCACCTGAGCTATAGGCGCATGACCGTTTCAGTATACGGAGAGCGTGCCGGGCCATAGGCACGGCCCGCATTGCGGGAGAGAGTGGGCGGGAGTGTAAGTGATGTGCGGCGTCCCGGACGAGCTCACCTACCCGTGTGATTCAGTCGGCCGCTGCCCCATCGTTTAGCGCGGATCCGGGTGGGACATATCGCACACGGTCGACCGTTGGAACGCTCTGGACGTCGCTGTCCAACCCTAGCGCCGCTTGGAGTTGCGTGCCAGGTACGACATGATGACGATGAGGGGGATACTGGCCAGCCAGCGGAGCGCCCACAAGAGAACACCCCCGAGGACGATGCCGGCGGCGATCTCCACGACCAGGGTCATTGGCTGTACTCCCTTTGCATGACCATGGTAGCGCTCATGTGTCACTGGCCATGACGTGCTCATCCCGGCTCACAGGACTAGCGGCTGAACAGCGCCTCCAGCCCCGGATCCATCGAAGGCGGGAAGGCATCGGCCTCTCCTGCTGACGGGAACCAGCCCTTCAATCGCAGCAGGGCATCGCCCACCGGCACGACGCGCGGGACGCCGCGGTCGAGAGCGAGTGCGCCGTTCTGGAAAAACTGGACCCGGACGCCGTGCACATCCAACGGGCCCGTCACGGGATTCCCGAGCACCTTGCCATCCCCCAGGAAGTGAGCGTACGCTCGCAACCGGCGGCCGATGCCGTGTGTGCCGAGCCGCGACCCGATCGCTTGCGCCAGTTGCGCCCCGGCAGCAACCGACACGACCCGGCCGTGAACCTGCTCCAGCACGCCGCCCTCGAAGTACTGTACCGTCGTGCCCTCCACGGCCATCGCCTCGGTCCGCGGATACCCCAGCGTCCGGAGGCCGCCATGAGACTGGAAGTACGTCAGAAAGGGGCCCCGGATGTAGTGACCGGCGCCTTCGTAGTACAGCCAGGCGTGATTTCCTCGCCCCCCGGAGAGCGCGTTCGACGGCGCATCGGTCCAGATCGGAGCCTGGACCCAGGCAAAGTCATCCGTCCCCATGTTCAGCAGGTTCCTGATGTCGGTGTACAGGTCCGGCGTATTGAGCAGGACAGCGAGCACGCTGTGGCCGTTCCGCGTGTCGGAGACGACCTGGCAGAGGCCGGCGTTGTCGGTGTCACCCGGTTTCACGCCGTTCACGCCCGGATACCAGTACATGACGCGGTTGATGTTCCCCAACCAATGCTCGTGGTTATGTCGAGTCGCCGGGATGTGATAGTTCTCGGTCGACACGATCTGCCGGAACGTCGGGTTCTTCATGGCGTAGAGGGCCATCGTGGCCAGATCGCGGGCTGAGGTGTAATGGCCGGGCGTATCCAGCCCATGCGGCGTCTCGTAATGGGTGTTGCGCATGTGGAGGCGGCGTGCCAGGTCGTTCATCATCGCGACGAAGTGCCGCTGTGTGCCGCCCACGTACTCAGCCAGAGCCACCGCGGCATCGTTGCCGGAATTGAGCAGCAGGCCGTACAGCAGATCGTGCACCGAGAGGACCTCGCCCTGCTGCAGTTCCATCGTCGACTCGCCGATCGCCGCCGCCGCTCGTGAGGCACGCACCAGAGCGCCCAGCTTCGCATGATCCAGCACCACCGCGGCGGTGGTGATCTTGGTCGTGCTGGCCATCGGCAGACGCGCGTCGGCGTTCATGGCGTACAGCACTTTTCCCGTCCGCTCGTCGACCAGGATGGCGGCGCGGGCGCGCAGCGGTGGCGGAGGATAGTTCAGGACGGTCGTCGCCGCGTCCAGGACCACCGGGGTCGGGCGTGGCGTCGGCACCGGCGTTGACAAAGGTGTGGCGGTGGGACCCGCGGCAGCCAGCACGCCGATGCCGTCAGGCAATAACCGGTGGGCAGGACCGACCGCGAGGGCGAGTGCGCCGACGAGGACCGCGAGGCCCAGAACCCATCTCATCTTTCGGCTGTCAGAGCGGAGGACATCTGGAGCACGGCGGATAGTACCATGTCTGTCGCTACCATGTCCCTACGCGACGTATCCCCTCGGCTCCACGTTGCGCCGCGAGATCGGCGATGGTCCGGCCGGCTCGCGGATGGACCACCTCCGGGGCGATTTCGGCGAGCGGAACCAGAACGAATGCGCGTTCCAGCATGTCGGCATGCGGGATGATGAGGTCCGGTTCATCCACGATCCGGTCGCCGAAGAGCAGAATGTCCACGTCCACCACGCGCGGTCCCCAGCGGTACGTCGGCGTGCGGCCCACGTGGCGCTCCACGCGCTTGGCCAGGAGGAGCAGGTCGTGCGGCGCCAGCCGTGTCCGTGCCGACAGCGCCAGGTTGAAGAAAGGGGGCTGATCGGTTACCCCGTACGGCGCCGTCTCGTAGAGTGAGGAGACCGTATCGATGGCGACCCCCTCTCGGAGTGACGCCACCGCGGCGCGCAGATTCTCCTCTCGATCCCCCACATTGCTCCCCAAGGCGAGGTACACACGTGTTCCGTCCATGCTTAGCCGCCCTGGTGCTCCTGCTGGCGGGATGCGGCACGAAGGCCGTCTCCCTGCCGTCCGCTCCGCTCGTTGCCGGTCAGAACCCTTTGGTGCATCTGCCGCGGGACCAGGGGAATCATCCACACGATGCCAATGAATGGTGGTACGTCGTCGGTCACCTCCGGGCCGGCACTCACTCCTTCGGCTACGAGGTGACGATCTTCCGCCTGTCTCACCTCAATCTTCCGAGCGAATCGGGGCCGGGCATCACGTTGTACCGCACCGACCTCGCCATAACCGATGAAACCGCGCATCGCTTCTATCACACCATCCAGTACCACTTCCCCGGTAGTGGCACGTTCACCACGGGCCGGCTGGGCGTCCACGTCGGGCCGGCCGGCCTGTCCGGTTCTCTCGGCGCCATGACGGTCACGGCTGCTCTTCCTTCCGGCGCCCTGCATCTGACGCTCGCGAGCCGGAGGCCGGCGATGGCCGTGGGCGGGCGCGGCTACCTGAGCTTCGGCAACGGCTTCACGTACTACTACTCTCTCACCGATCTCGCCACTGGCGGGATTCTCCGGCTGAAGGGTCACGTCTATCATGTCACCGGCATCTCCTGGCTGGATCATCAGTGGGGCAACTGGTCGTGGCGCGCGATCCGGGGTTGGACCTGGATGGCCCTCCAGCTCAGCGATGGGACCCAGCTGAGCGTGTTCGACTTCCGCGGCCAGGTTCATGTGCTGGCGGCCAGCGTCCTCCAGGGCACGCATGTCCGCACGGTGCACGATGTACGATTCACATCGCTCGGCAGCTGGCGCAGCCCCACCGATGGCGCCGTCTATCCGATCGACCAGCGGGTGCAGATACCGTCACTGCGGGCCGATCTGCGCGTCATCCCCACCGTGGCGGATCAAGAAATGGCGCTCCCCTCCCAGCCGGTTGGAAGCTACTGGGAGGGGAGCGGCCGGGTTTCCGGGACTTTCCGCGGCCGTGCAGTCACCGGGTACAGCTATACCGAACTCACCGGCTACACGCACGGCACGCCGGCGCCCTGAGCCCTAGCTCGTCGTGTAGGTCGCCTTTCGTGTCTTGCTCTGCGCTCCAAATGTCACCTGCACGGTCACCGTCACCTTCGCGTTCTTGTGATGGTTGGCGACAGACGGCTGTACGAAGCCGTAGGCGAGGGCGCCATCCGCGCCGGCCGCGGCCTTGACTCCGTCGGAGTGGTGATTGGGGTAGGCGATCTGGAGGAAGACGGAAGCACCCGGCAACGTGGTGACTTTGATTCCCTGCGAGCTGCCCGCATTGACGTGCTTGTGGGCAACGGCAAGCGACACCGTCAGCGGAATGGGTGTGGCCGTCGGCGCGGGCGTGGCGGTAGGATTGTTTCCGGGCAGTCCGGGCGGCGGCGGCGGCGTTTGCCCATGCACTTGACTCACCAGGACAAAACACGACAGGGCAAGAGCGGCGATCGAGACAGCGAGCTTCTTCAAGGGAACTCCTCTTCACAGTGATGTGCCGGCGTTTGCCGACGACATACATAACGCCGAGGAACGCCCCGCTGTAACTCCTCCCTACAATGAAGAGGCACGAAACCCGTCCCATCCTGCCCCGGAGGAGTCCCCATGATCACTGTCCTCGCCCGGCTGCGCGCGGAAAGCTGGCAGCGCTTCAAAGCGATCCACGACCGTCCTGCCTCCATCCAGCGCCGCCTCGACCACGGCAACCTGAACCACCACGTGCTCAACCAGCTCGACGACGAAACCGACATCGTCTATCTGGACACCTGGAGCTCCCCGCAGGACGCGGACGACTTCTACCACACCGACGCCTTTGAGGAAGAGCTGCGCGAGATGGAGGCCCAGCTGATGGAGCTCATCAAGCTGGAAGAGACCGACGCGCGGTCCATAGAAGCCGGACCGGCCCCGGTGTAGATAACGGCCCGAGCCGCCGGCGGAGCCGCGGGGCCCCTCCGGAAACCGCGCAGATGCGCAACGGCGGCCGCCGTTCGTCACCTCGCCGCCTACCTGATATACAGACCGTGTTCGCGGATATAGCGCTCGACCGGGGGAACGACGTAATAACGAATCGGGCGCCCCTCCTTCACCCTGCGGCGAATATCCTGGCTGCTGATCTCCAGATCGGCCAGATTCAGCACGTCCACTTTTTCACGCAACCCCGGTAGGCGCTCTTCGGCGGCCTCCCAGTTCACCGGGGCTCCCGTGGGACGCTCCATCACCACCAGGTTGAACTCGCTCAGAAGCTGCTCCGGTTCGTGCCAGGTATGCAGCTGGGGTACCGCGTCACAGCCGACCAGGAAGAAGAGCTCGGTGTCTTCGCCCATGAGGGCACGCATGTCCCGGAGCGTGTCGAGCGTGTAGGACGGGCCCGGCCTCTCCAGCTCGATTCGCGACATGCTGAAGATAGTGTTGTCGGCGATCGCCAGCTCCACCATAGCGACACGGTCGGAGACGGGCGTGACGGCGTGTCCCGTCTTGTGCGGCGGGACACGGTTCGGCACGAACAGGACACGGTCCAGACGCAGCTCGGCGGCGGCATCTTCTGCGGCCGCGAGATGACCGAGGTGGATCGGGTCGAAGGTGCCTCCCAGCACGCCCACCCTCACGAAGTGACTCCCTCAGCGCTCAATGTCGCATCGGGATACGCTGAAGCCACCGACCACATGGCATCCGACGTGGCGTCCGGCCCCGCGACCCACAGCAGCAGCGTTCCCGTCCAGGTGTCCTTCTCCACCTGGCAGACACGGAACTCCGGCGCCGGCTCGGTCAGCACCCCTTTGACATCCCGCACCGACCTCACGATCTGGTCGCGCACCTGTTCAGGGGCCAGGGACCGCGGCAGCGTGACGCTAAGCGAGGTGACGAATCCGCCAATGGCCGACCGATTGGTCACGACGCCGGCAAAGAGCGACGAGTTCGGCACGAGTATCAGCTCATCCCGGAGATTGCGCAGCAATGTCGTCCGCATCTGAATGTCCTGGACGCGCCCTTCGTGGTTGGCCCCGGCCGGCCCGATGACCTGAATGAGGTCGCCGATATGAAAGGGACGCTCTGCGAGGAGGTAGATGCCGGCCACGAGGTTCTGCAACAGCTGCTGCAGCGCGAGGCTCGCCGCCAGGCCGAGGACGCCCACAAAGGCGGCCAGCGGCGTGAGCCCGACCCCGATGATGGAGAGGAAGGCGACGATGCCGAGCCCCCACACGCCGAACCACATGACACGCGACAGCAGGACGGCCACATTGACCTGAAAGCCGCCGCGCACCAGGCCGTCCCGCAGCCGGCCGCGTGCCAGCCGCGCCAGCAGGTAGGTAACGGCGATGACCAGGATCGCCAGACCGGCCTCGACGCCGAGAGCGATAAGCAGTTCCGAGAACTGCGAGACAGAGACGGGGACGAGGGTCGCAAACACCCTACGAGTCTAATATGACGCCCGCACCGTCACCGTCCCGATGAGTACCGTGCGGCTGTCGAGCCGGCGCGGTGCTCCGCTGAGGGAATGCGTCCCTCTCACCTGGATCGCCACCTCGACGTTGCCGGCCTGGTACGTGTCCGGCAACAACGGCAGGGACGCCACCAGGATGCGCCGTCCGGACGGCCAGCGCCCCATCGGCAACCAGTCGAGAGTCGGGCTGTCGGTCGAGACGGTCCAGCGCGACACGGGCGGCGGGAATCCCGTGAAGACCGGACTCAGCAGAAACCGGATCGAGCCGTGCGCCGGACCGCTGAGGCGCCAGTACGATTCAACCTCAATGGCCGGCCGCGATCGGTCCACGTCTCCGTTCGCCGGATGCACCGTCACTCCGACGAGGTGAAGGGAGCCCCAGCGAGCGCTCAGCGCGTGGCGGGGCGTGCCGGTGAAGATAAAGCTGTAGAAGGACGCGGGCAGCCGGCGCGACGGCACGCCGCGCCGCAGGATCAGGATGCCGTCCCGCGCCGCCTCGATCCCGTCGCCGCTCGCCTCCGCTCGCAGTATGGTGTCGTGCAGGATGCGGGGCGTCACGGGTAGCGAGGGAACAGAGGCGTCGAGCACGACGTACTCGGCCACCGGACCGTTTGTCGGGTGCAGCGCCGGCAGCAGGTAAATCGTCCGGCGATCGGCGAGGTGCGGCTCGATCTCGTCGGCGGCGCTCACCACCGCAGCCGGCGGGATGGTCCGAAGCAGCGAGGTCTCGACCGACTGGTGACGGCCCACGCCCGGGATGGTGTATCCGGCCGCGAGAGGTGTGAAGCCGTAGAGGCGGGTGGATACCAGGGAGGCCGCCACCACGAGCAATGCCAGGACCGGCGCCAGGGACTCGGCTGCCACCGCCCGCCGACCGGCCCGGGCACAGGCGGCGACTCCAACAACGGCGGCCGCCACCACAAAGGGGACGATCTCGGCAGCGTACTGGTAATAGCCGCTGTACATCGTCGGATCCGCGCTCAGCATGTCGATGAGCGCGCCCGGCAGCGCCGGCAACAAGACGGGCAGCCCCAGGAGGGAGACAAAAGCCGGCGGGTCCAGCAGCACGTCGACGTAGTCACGGCGCGTCGCCGAGGTCAGCACCGAGATGACCGTACCGGGATGCCGGATGACTCCCTTCATGACACCGGTCAAGCCGTGTCCGAGATAGGCGTACCGCGCGAGATAGGGCGAGTGACCACCGGGGTTGAAGTGCGGGATGATGACCGCCACGCACAGAAGAAACCAGATGAGGCCGCCCACGGCCACGGCCAGTCCGGCACGCCGTCCCCGCACGAGCAGCATCAGACCCAGCCCTCCCACGAGGAGGCTCACCTCTTCTTTGCAGGCGGACGCGAGCACGCCAAAGACGAGAAACCAGCCCATCCGGTCGGTCCAGGCAAAGTAGAAGGCCCACAGCAACAACGCCGCGCTCATGGTGACCGCATGGAAGTCGTCGAGCAGCGCGTTTTGAAGGCTGGGATGGGCCAGATAGGCGACGGGGAAAGCGAGTGCCACGATCGGGCCCAGCGAGAGGCGGCGAGCGAGGAGGTAGGCGGGCACGGCCCCCGTCGCGGTGACACACGCTTGCAAGACGAGCAGACTGGCTGGACCGGAATGCAGCAGATAGAGGAGGGAGATGGGGATCAGGATCGGCTCGACATGGATGGCGAGCCGCGTGGTCAGCACGTGGTCGCCCACCTCCATGTCGGTAAAGCGCAACACCTGCCCGTGCAGCGTATTCCACACCGCCTGGTCCATGTTCCCCAGGTCGAAGGCGTGGGACTGAAACGCGAGATGGCGCAACACGCTCAGCCAGCTGAACCCGGCCGCGAAGAGCACGGTCAGCAGCAGGAGACAGGCGAGGGCGGCCCGCTCCCTCACAATTGACGGAGGTGGAGTTGTCGCCTGGTCGCCGGACGGGACGTGGCGCGTCACCGGCATCACGATGGGGCGCATCCCGTGGGCCTCACGCCGGGCACCCTCGCGTCACGTCCCGTCGGGGGCCGGGCGGGCGATGGGAACGGCGGGTAGCAGCAGGGATCCGATAATCCCCGGCAGCGCGGTATTGATCGCAAACATCAGAAAGGCCGCCAGAGCGGCATCCGCCACCGGAATCCCATAGTGCGCCAGCAAGACCGCCGCCACGCCTTCACGGATGCCGAGCCCTCCGATCGTCAAAGGAAGAATGTTGGTGAGAATCACGAGAGGGAAGGTAAAGAGCACGATCTGCGGGGACCAGGAGTGCCAGCCCAATAAGATGATGCCGAACTGAAGCAGTACGACGGCGAACGAGGCCGCCGTGACCGCGATGAACAGCGTGCTGGACGCGGGAGAGAGTGACTCAAGGCTCTCCCAGGCCGGCAGCAGCTTTTGTCCCAAAGGGAGCCGCCCGGTGGAAAGCAGGGCACGGTGCAGGGGGCGTGGCTCGTAGACGACGAAGAGCCCGATGACCGTCGCCACGAGCAGAGCGACACCGGCCGCCGCTCCCAGGAGGTGCCAGGCTCCGGGGATCGAGAGGGCGGCCAATACCAGCACGTCGAAGCCCTTGTCCACCATCACCAGCGCCCCGATCTTCAGCTTGTGCGGGTCCCGCAGATACGCCACCCGGACCAGCTCGCCCAGGCGTGCCGGCGTGAGGAGCGCCAGTCCCATCCCCCCCACCAGAGAGAGCGCCGCTTCCGGCAGCGTGACGGAGATGCCGGCGGCGCGCAGGATGAGATACCAGCGGACCGTCTTGAGATAGAGAAACGGAACGGTCAGGACCAGGGCAATCAGAAGATACGCGGCATTGATCGAGGAGGCAGCACCGGCCAGGCGCTCCGGCTGCACCTTCCACAGGACCAGCCCCAGCAGCAGGGCGGTGACGAGCAGGCGAACCCAGGGATTGGAGAACAGGCGGCGAACGGTCGGCACGTCACAGGATAGCGAGCCGGCCTGTTGCCGGGCATGTACGCGCAGAGTACACTTTAATGTGTTCGGGCTTCGACACGAGTCGGAGCCTTTATTGTACCCAGGAGCCCAGATGGCAGCCGTGCTCGCCCCGAGCGAACTTCCCAGGGAGACGTCGCCGACCCTCGACGTCCTCCTCGACCAGGCGGAAAGTTATCTTCCTGCCGGGGCGGCCGGTGCCATTCGTGCCGCCCACGATTTTGCCGCGGCCGCCCACGAGGGACAGATGCGCAGGTCGGGCGAGCCGTACCTCGTCCATCTCATTGCCACCGCGTACTATCTCGCTCGTCTGCGTCTCGACGTGACATCGGTCGTCGCCGGCCTCCTGCACGACACGATCGAGGATACCGAGGTCACGTACGAGGATCTGGAGCGCGAGTTCGGACACTCCGTGGCGCGGATCGTGGAGGGGGTGTCCAAGTTCGGCGAGATCGGTCACCGTCACCGCCGCTGGGCGGCTGATCAGGCGGCGGACGACCGGCGGCAGCGCGTCGACCGGGCCAAGCAGCAGGCGGAGAACCTGCGCAAGATGTTCCTCGCCATGGCAGAGGATCCGCGCGTCGTCATCGTCAAGCTCGCCGACCGGCTGCACAACATGCTGACCCTCGATTTCCAGCCGCCGCACAAACAGCGGCGGATCGCGCTCGACACCCGAGAGATCTATGCTCCCCTGGCGGGACGGCTCGGTATCTACCAGATCAAGTCTCCCCTGGAAGATCTGGCGTTCAAGTATCTGGAATCCGAAGGGTATCGGTGGCTCGTGGCGCAGATCGCCGAGGAGCGGGCCAGTCGCGAGGAGTTCATCGAGGCCATGGCCGAGGAGCTTCGCGTGCAGCTACGGCAGCACGACATCGAGGCGGAGGTCAGCGGACGGGCCAAGCATCTCTACAGCATCTACAAGAAGCTGACACGTCCCGACGTCAACATGGACCTGAGCCGGGTCTACGATCTGTTCGCCTTACGCGTCATTGTGGATACCGTCCCGGAGTGCTATCAGGTGCTTGGACTCGTGCATGCCCTCTGGTTACCTGTGCCGGGCCGCATCAAGGATTATGTCGCCGTCCCCAAGCCCAACGGGTACCAGTCGCTTCATACCTCCGTCTACACGCGGTACTCTCGTCCTGCCGAGGTCCAGATCCGAACCCAAGAGATGCACGAGATCGCCGAGTTCGGCGTCGCCACGCACTGGTACTACAAGGAGCGAGGGAAGTCGGCCACGTTACCCCAGCCGCTCTCGGATTGGATCCAATCGCTGGTCGCCTGGCAGCAGGAGCTCGATCCGGATGCCGCCGAGTTCGTGGACACCCTCAAGTCCGACATGTTCACGGGCCAGGTCTTCGTCTTTACTCCCCGCGGCGACATCATCGATCTGCCCTCCGGGTCCACGCCCGTGGATTTTGCCTACCGCATCCACACCGAGCTCGGTCACCGAACGATCGGCGCCAAGGTCAATGGGATGATGGTGCCGCTGGATCACGCGCTGCAAACGGGTGATCGTGTTGAGGTTCTGACAACCAAGGTCGCGCACGGCCCGGGACGCGATTGGCTCTCGTTCGTGCGCAGCTCGAACGCGCGCCAGAAGATCCGGCAGTGGTTCAAGCGTCAGAACCGGGAGGAGAACGTGGCGCGTGGGCGCGAGCTGCTGGACGTGGAGTTCCAGAAGCTCGGCCATGGTTCTCTCAGCGACCTGAGTAGCGATCTCACGGCCGACGCGGCGGCGCAATTGAGTCTGAAAACGTGGGACGACGTCCTGGCGCAACTGGGATACGGCGCTCTCACCGTCCACGCCGTCCTGAACCGGCTGGGGCTGACCGTCGAAGAAGAGGACATCATACCGGCCACCGCGCCACCCGCCGCTCCGCTGACCGGCGAGGTCCGTGTGATGGGGGTCGGCGACCTGCTGACCCGGCTGGCCAGCGACTGTCATCCGGCGCCGGGCGACGGCATCGTCGGCTACATCACGCGCAATCGGGGCGTCACCGTCCACCGCACCGACTGCCCGCGCATTCAATCGGAGCGGGAGACGGAGCGCCTGGTCCAGGTGGAGTGGGGCCCGCAAGGCGAGCAACAGCTCTATCCGGTCTCGATCGTCATCGAGGCATGGGATCGCGCCGGCTTGCTGCGCGATATCGCGATTGCGGTATCGGAGGAGCGTGTGAGCATGGCATCCGCCACCGCCGAAGCCCACGCCGACGGACGGGCGATCGTGACGTCAACGCTTCGTATCGCCGGAATCGATCAGCTGTCGCGTGTCTTCGCCCGCATCGAGCGGGTGAAGGGCGTCCTGGATGTCAGGCGCCGCGGCCGCACATCCAGCCACACTGCCTGACTGCTACCATTCGGCAGGTACCCCAGGCAGGAGGTCCCGAGACGACCCAGCCGGCAGCTGAAGCGGCCAATCCCTATCTGGCGCGTCCCTGGCTCAAAGAGTACCCTCCCGACGTCCCGGCGGACATCGCGTTCCCGCACCAGACGCTCTGGCAGGCTCTCGAGGAGATCTGCGCCCAGTACGGGGAGCGTGACGCCTTTATGTTTCAGAACGTCAGCATGACGTTCAACCAACTGCGCACGCTGGCCGGACAGGCCGCCGTGGCACTGGCCGGCGCCGGCGTCCGCCCGGGAGATGCCGTCCTCTTCATCCTGCCCAATACTCCCCACTTTCCCTTGTCGTACTTCGGGACCGTAAGACTGGGTGCGGCGGTCGCCGCCGTCCCGCCCACGTCGACACCACGTGAGATGGACTTTTACATCCGCGATTCGGGCGCCCGCGTGATCATTACGCTCGATCTGCTCTACGAGAAGATCGCCGACGTGTGGGAGGCGGCCGGCGTGGAGAAGGTGATCGTCGGGACCGTCGCGGACTTCCTGCCCTTCCACCTGCGGTTGCTTGGGCGCCTCACGCACAAAATCCCTGCCCCCGCCGCGCCCATCCGCTTCGGCGAGCGCGTCATCCCCATGCCGCGCTTCCTGTCATCCGGAAAGGGGAAAGAGATACCGGAGGCGGCAACGCCCGACGCCGTGGCCGTCCTGCAGTACACCGGGGGCACGACGGGGAGCCCGAAGGCCGCCATGCTCACGCATGCCTCCCTGCTGGCCAACGCGCGCCAGATGATTGTCTGGTTCCCCGTCGTCAAGGTGGCGAAGGAGACCATTCTGGCCGTGCTTCCCCTCTTCCACGTGTACGGCATGACGCTGGTGATGAACGCCGGCCTGCTGCTGGCGGCACGGACAATCCTGATGCCGACCTGGAACCCGGCGGACGTCTTCGACACGATCCGCCGCCATCGGCCAAGCATATTCCCCGGCGTCCCCACCCTCTACGTTGCGTTCATCAACGACGAGCGGTCCAGGACATACGACGTGTCCTCCATTGACGTCTGTGTCTGCGGTGGCGCGCCGCTCCCGGCCGAGGTCAAGCAGGGCTTCGAGCGGCTCACGCACGGCCACCTCTATGAAGGCTACGGCCTCTCGGAGGCATCACCGGTCGTGGCCGCGCACGCCCACGACGAGCGTGGTGAGCCCGGCAGCATCGGCCTCCCCCTACCGAACACGGTGATTCAGCTGGTGGACGAGGCGGCTCAACCGGTGCCCGTCGGAGAGCCGGGCGAGGTCCTGGTGCGAGGACCGCAGGTCATGGTCGGCTACTGGCGGCGGCCGGAGGAAACGGCCGAGGTGCTGCGCGGCGGCTGGCTGCATACCGGCGACATCGCCCGCATGCACGAGAAGGGGTTCTTCTTCATCGTCGATCGCAAGAAAGACTTGATCATCACGGGCGGCGAGAATATCTATCCCCGGGAGATCGAGGAGGTGCTCTACGAGCACCCCAAGGTGAAGGAAGCGGCCGTCGTGGGTGTGCCGCACCCGTTCGGCGGTGAGGTAGCGAAAGCCTTTATCGTCCTGAAAGAGGGCGAACACGCCACAAAGCCGGAAATGAAGTCCTTCGCGATGGAGCGCCTCGCCAAGCACAAGGTGCCGCGCGCCTTTGAGTTTCGACAGGAACTGCCGAAGTCCTCAACGGGCAAGATCCTGAAGCGCGTGCTCGCCGATGAAGAGCGTGCGAAAGCCGCGAGCCGCCGCCGGTTAGGGGAAGCCGGCACCGACTGAAGGGATTCACGACCCTCGCGGGCCACCGACATGTGTAGGCGCAGGGCTTGTCCCTGCGCGAAGCTCGGTCCCGGCCCTATTCGCCGGTCAGGTCTGTCTCCAGGTCCTGCTGCGTCATCTCCGCACGAAGTTGCTTCGCGGCTTCAACCGCGACCCCGTAGGGAAAGCCCCGCCGTTGCAGGAACCCCAGCAGCTTCCGCAGAAATTCCCTTTCGTCCTCGTTCCGCAACGATCGCGCCTTCTTTTCCCCGGCGCGGTATGCCGTCTCCACTTCGTCCGGCAGAGTTTCGAGCACGTCCTCGATAACCTCGCCATCGAGACCCTTTTGCCGCATTTCCGCCTTCAGGGCACGTGCGCCGCGCGGCCGGAACGTCTGACGATTTTCCACCCAGAAGCGGGCAAACTCACGGTCATCAATCAGGCCGAGCCTCTCCAGCCGCGCCATCACTTCCGCCGCCACCGGCGGCTCGACCCCTTTCCGGCGCAGGTACTGCTCGATCTCGCGGCGGCTCCGCGGACGGAAGGAGAGAAAGTTGAGCGCCGCGCCGGCGGTGCGGTCGATCACATCGTCGTGGCGAAGCTCGTCGACCTCGGACGGCGACAGCTCCTTCCCCGTCACCAGATGGTGTGAGACCGCGAGCAGCAGCGAGGTACCGAAGGCAAATTTGCCGTCCAGATAGACGTTCACACGCTCGGCGTCGTGCTGTTGCGGTTCGATAGCCGTGACCGTTGGCATAGCTGGGCCATTGTCCCACGCCCGGATTGCGGCGCTATACTTCTGAAAGTACTGTCGGTCTCGTCCCGACCGGAAAGACTCCGGTGTCCGACCTTTTCTCCCAGATCGTCCAGGCGCTCTCGCGCTTTACCCTGTCGAGCGCTCTCGACATCCTCATCGTGACCATCCTGTTCTACGGGACGCTCATGTTGGTGCGAGGTACCCGTGCCGATCAGGTGTTGCGGGGCGTCATCTTGCTGTTTATCTTCTTCTCGATCATGGCCGCCCTCTTCCACCTCACCATGGTGGACTGGCTGTTGCGCAACTCGCCGATCGTCTTGCTGGTTGCGATTCCCATCATCTTTCAGCCGGAGATTCGGCGCGCGCTCGAGCACGTCGGGCGCACCAGCGCCCTCATCAACCACCCGCTCGGCACGCTGTCGTCCCCGTTACAGCCGTCAACAGTCGAAGAAATCGTCGATGCCGTGCAGCGCCTCGCCGAACGCCGCTACGGTGGGCTGCTTGTCCTGGAAGGCACCACCGGCCTGGAGGACTTCGTCCGTAGCGGGGTCCGCGTGGACGGCGAGGTAACGAGCGACCTCCTCGTCACCATCTTCTTCGTGCACTCTCCCCTCCACGACGGCGCGGTCATCATTCGGAACGACCGCATCCTCGCCGCGGGCTGTGTTCTGCCGCTCTCCGACAATCCCGCCGCGCTGGGCCGCGGCACCCGCCACCGCGCGGCGGTGGGCATCACGGAGCAAACCGATGCCGCCTGCATCGTCGTCTCCGAGGAATCCGGGCAGATCTCGCTGGCGCGGGCGGGGCACCTCTCGTCCGACATCAGCATCGAGCGTCTCACTCGGTTCCTCGAGGCGTTCTATCACGCACACGCCTACAGCAGCCACAACGAACTGGTTGCGTCGGGGGGCGGGTAGGCGGTGTCGGAACGAGGTCATCACCGGCCGCTGGCGCTCCTGCCACGCTCGCGCACCTTCGGCACCGCCGCCGCCGGTACCCAGCTGTCCTGGCTGTGGTCGCGCGAGTCGATTCTCCGGCTCCTGCTGTCGCTGGTTCTGGCACTCGCCCTCTGGCTCTACATCACCAACAAGCAGGATCCGAACGTCGTCCAGGATTACGGCCAGCCTCTGCCGGTCACCGTCGCCAACGTACCGGACGGCATGACCGTCTCGAACGTGAATCCTGGCTTTGTCTACGTGCGCATCCGCCGTCAGGACCCAGCCGCTCCTATCTCGCAGGCCAACTTTCACGCGTTCGTCGATCTCATCGGGCTCAAGCCCGGGTTGCACCACGCCCACGTGCAGGTCATCGCCGATCCCGGCATCCAGGTGGTGAGCTGGCAGCCGCAGACGGTTCCTATTCTGTTGGAGCGCACGCAAACGCGCACCGTCCCGGTGCAACCGACCATCTACTCCCAGCCGCCGACGGGCTTCGGCACCACGATCATCACGACGCCGAAGCAAGTCGAGGTCTCCGGTCCCAATCCGTTGGTTTCGGAGGTCGCGCGCGCCACCTTCGACGTCGATCTCAGCGGACTGGCCTCGACCGTCTCCGGCACCTACCGCTTGACGCCGGAAAATGCCGGCGGCGGGGTCGTCACCGGCCACCTCAATCTCACCCCGTCAAGCGTCCACGTGACCATTCAGGTCAACCCCGAGTCGAGCTACAAGACGGTTCCCATTTTGCCCGACATCGCGGGAAATCCGGCCACCGGTAACGGTGTGGTCTCGGTGACGGTCAACCCGCCGGACCTGACGGCAAGCGGGGCGCCCAAGGCCCTGGCCGGCCTGTCGGCGGTCCACACCAAGCCGATCTCCGTGTCGAATCACAGGGCGGGCACCTTCACACGCCACGTGCCCGTCATCCTGCCTCGCTCCATCCACAGCCGTACCCGCACCGTCACCGTCACCACGACCCTCGCGCCGGTTGAAGCGAGCAGTTCGGTCCAGATCGCCGTTACGCCGATCAATGTTGCCCAGGGGCTCATCGTTCACATGCGTCCGGCCCGCGTCCTCGTCACGATCGCCGGACCGGCCAACAAACTGCGCAGAGCGGCGGCCGGCATGCGCGCGACGATCAATCTCGCCGGTTACGGCAGCGGAACCTTTACTCTGACGCCGATCATCAGCACGCCGCCCGGTATCTCTCTCGAGGGAACGGCGTACCCGTCCTTCGTCGTGGTCACCCTCACGACCCTGTAGCCCCCGCGCCGCGTGGCGGGCCGCTTTCCCGGGCTATCTACCCCGCCAGAGCCGCTCTATCCTCGAGACCAAGAACCGGGCGCAAGAACTGACCCGTGTAGGATCGGTCACAGGCGGCGACCTCTTCCGGCGTCCCTTCCACCACCAGTGTCCCCCCGGCATCGCCACCCTCCGGACCAAGGTCGACCAGCCAGTCCGCCGTCTTGATGACATCGAGGTTGTGCTCGATCACGACGACGGTGTTCCCGGCCTCGACCAATCGGTTCAGAACCAGCAAGAGCTTCTCGACGTCGGCGAAGTGCAGTCCGGTCGTGGGCTCATCCAGGATGTACAGGGTGTTGCCGGTCGCCCGCTTGCTCAGCTCGGTCGCCAGCTTGATGCGCTGTGCCTCGCCGCCGGAGAGGGTTGTAGCCGGCTGTCCAAGCCGGATGTAGCCGAGGCCGACATCCCGCAGCGTCCGCAGCTTGTTGGCGATGGACGGCATGTTCTCGAACGTCTCCAACGCCTCGTCCACGGTCATGTCCAGCACGTCGGCGATCGTCTTCCCCTTGAACTTGATCTCCAGCGCCTCACGGTTGTAACGCTTGCCCTTGCACACTTCGCACGGAACATAGACATCCGGCAGAAAATGCATCTCGATGGTGATGATGCCTTCGCCGCGGCAGGCCTCACAGCGTCCACCCTTGACGTTGAAGGAGAACCGCCCCGGCTTGTATCCCCGGATGCGTGCCTCGGGAACCTGAGAAAAGAGCTCCCGGATCGGCGTGAAGGCGCCGGTGTAGGTTGCCGGATTGGAGCGCGGAGTGCGGCCAATCGGCGATTGATCGATGTCGATGACCTTGTCGAGATTCTCCAGGCCCGTCACCGTGTCGTGCGCCCCGGCTCGTTCCCGATGCCGCTGTAATTGCTGGGCGACAGCCTTGTAGAGGATCTCGTTCACCAGGGTGCTCTTACCCGACCCGGAGACTCCCGTGACGCAGACGAACTTGCCGAGAGGGAAGGCGACATCGAGATCCTTGAGGTTGTTCGCCCTCGCTCCGCGTACCCAGAGATCCTTCCCGCTTCCCGGCCGGCGCCGCTGCGGCACGCGAATCTGGCGCTTGCCGCTGAGATACTGACCGGTGACGGACTCCGGGACGCGCAGGATGTCGTCCAGCACGCCCTGGGCGACGACGTGCCCCCCATGCTCGCCGGCACCCGGCCCGATGTCCACGATGTGATCCGCCACCCGGATCGTGTCCTCGTCATGCTCGACGACGAGGAGGGTGTTGCCCAGATTCCGCAGATGGAGAAGGGTCCGGATGAGGCGGGCGTTGTCGCGCTGGTGGAGACCGATGCTGGGCTCGTCGAGAATGTAGAGCACGCCCATCAAACCGGAACCGATCTGCGTGGCCAGGCGGATACGCTGTGCCTCGCCGCCGGCCAGGGTGGCGGCGGTGCGGTCGAGCGTCAGGTAGTCGAGCCCCACATCAAGCAGGAACTGCAGCCGGGCCCGGATCTCCTTGATGATCTGCCGCCCGATGATCAGCTCACGCTCGCTCAGGGCCGCTTCCCCGGCTTCCAGCGGCGCTTCGCCGGCGAGCGCCGCGAAGTACCGCGCCGCCCGTCGAATGGAGAAATGCGTCAGCTCGACAATGGAGCGGCCACCAACGGTGACGGCCAGAACCTCGGGCCGCAAACGAGCGCCCTGGCACGTCGGGCATGGGACCGAGGTCATGTACTGCTCGATCTCGGCCCGCATGAACTCGCTCTCCGTCTCGCGGTGACGGCGCGCCAGATTGGGCAGGATACCTTCGTAATGGATGTGCATGGTGTGGCGGCCGCGGCGAACCGAGATGACCTCGTCACTCCCCTCGAGGAGGATGCGCAGATGCTCCGGCTGCAAGGTCTCGACAGGCACCGACGTCGAGAATCCATAGTGGTCGGCCACGCCCTGCAGCAGCGAATAGTAATAGGGCGAGGAGGTGCCCGAGCGCGCCCATGGCTGCACCGCGCCCTGCGCCAGACTGAGATGCTTGTTGGGAATGACGAGATCGGGATCGAGCTCCATCCGCGTCCCGAGTCCCGTGCAATCGGGACAGGCGCCGTGCGGGCTGTTGAAAGAGAAGGTGCGCGGCTCGATCTCCGGCATGGAGATGCCGCAGGTCGGGCAGGCGAAGTGCTCGGAGAAGAGCCTTTCCTCTCCGGCGAGGTCCTGCACGACGACCATGCCTTCACCCAGCTTCAGCGCGGTCTCGACGGAATCGGCGAGCCGCGCCCGATCGCTCTGGCGGGTCTCTTCGTCGGCATCGGCGGCCGGCAGCACCAGACGATCGACCACGATCTCGATGTCGTGCTTGCGTTTCTTATCGACCGTGATCTCCTCTGCCAGATCGCGGACCTGACCGTCCACGCGGACGCGGACAAACCCCGACCGCCGCGCCTCATCGAAAATGTGCCGGTACTCACCTTTGCGGCCGCGAACAACGGGTCCCAGGATCATCACGCGTGAGCCGGGCGGCATGGCCAGCACCTCATCCACGATCTGCTCGACCGTTTGCCGCTCGATGGGCCGGCCGCAATTGGGACAGTGCGGATGTCCGACGCGGGCATACAGCAGGCGAAGATAGTCGTAGATCTCCGTGACGGTGCCCACCGTCGACCGCGGATTATGGCTGGCGCTCTTCTGATCGATGCTGATGGCCGGCGAGAGGCCGTCGATGTGATCCACATCCGGCTTGTCCATCTGGCCAAGGAACTGACGAGCGTACGACGACAGAGACTCGACGTAGCGGCGCTGTCCTTCGGCAAAGATCGTGTCGAAAGCGAGGCTGGACTTGCCGGACCCGGAGAGGCCGGTCAGCACGACGAGTTGATTGCGCGGCAACTCAAGATCGATGTTCTTGAGATTGTGCTCCCGCGCGCCACGAATTTGAATGGTATCGCGTGTCACAAAAGGCCCCCGCGAGGAAGCTGAAGCAGATGGGGAAGTCCGGAGGGGGGACGAAGTGGATTGTACCAGATTGACGGACGTTTGTACTACTATGCCGCCTGACGCACCCGCGAGATGGCGGCGATTTGCCATCCCCGGCCAACACGCGTCAATAACAAGCGAACGATGGAGGAACCGCCGTCGTACGTGTAGCGCGCGGTGACCACGTCCTGCCCCGCGAACGGCCGGTGGGCGCTGAGACGATAGGAGCGAGGAGGGCCCTCGATGCCCAGGTCCACGGCAAGCGGCGTCACGGCGACCCGCGCCCGCAGACCCGGCGTGAGGTACCCTTCGGCCACGCGCACCCGGCCGCTCACGAAGGCGGCGCTAAAGGCGCGCGCCGCGGCCCTCGGGGTTGCCGCCGCGCGGGGGATGGGTGTCGGAGCGACCGGGATCGTCGCCGTGACGGCAACCGGAGCCAGGCGTGCCCGGGGAGTGCACGCGCCCATCAGCGGCACAAGTAGCAACAGGGCAGCCCACGCAGCCCGACTGATCACGTCTTTCGGCGTTTTGCCCGCCGGACGATGCTATTCGTCATGGCGTGGAGGTATGCCCTCGTGCCGTGGACGTGCCGCCGGCGGCGCCGGCGCGCTTCAATCTTGCGGTCCCGGTTGGATCGTGGTTCGTCATCCATCATGTCTCGCATCGTAGCGGACAGGCGGTGAGTCCGTCACGAATCGCGCGATCCCCCCGCGAAGAGACCGCTCTTCCCCATCGGCACGCGCTCCACGTGCCAGAAGGGATAGCCGCAGTGCTGGCACTGATATCCCGTCACGAGGACCAGATCGTCACCCTCCCAGCGGATGACACCTTCGTCCAGGGGAGCCGCGTAGCGCGACGCGCAGCCAGGACAACACGGCTCGTGCGCCTTCTGCTTGCGGCCCGCCCAATAGCGGCGAATATCGTCGCGGAAGACCATAAAGAGGAGCGGTCCGGCGATAAAGATCTTCACCACGAAGAAGGTGAGGATCAAGATCAGGAAGAACTGGCCGTCGCTCACGGGTGAGAGTCTCCTCACCCCACAGTACACCCTGCGGTGAGATCAAAGCCCTTCGTCTTCGGGTCGAACGGGAGGTTCAGACGGTACTCCGAGACCGGTAGGCGGCTCCATAGTCAGCAGCACGCGCCCGTCTGCGCTTCGAATGGTCGGCATGCTCATCTGGCCTTCGCCCCAGACGACGGTCGCATCCAGTTTGTCCTGCGGCCACTGCTTGAGGATTTGATCCGATGTCCACAAGGTTCCGGCGTCATCGGTCCACGAGGCAGCCGGCTCGCCGGCGACAGCCTCGGCAAGGGTCGTCTGGCCCTGATGCGTCATTGCTTTCCCTCCGCGCGCTATCGGACATTGGTCCTGCACGGGGCGTGCCAGGAGGGGTCATGTACCATGAATTGACGGCTCCGCGCGGGAGGGACGGCGATGGTCACGGCATGCCCAACAGTTGAGATCCTCAAGGAAGGCGCGTTCAGTCGCGTCTCGTCCGACTGGGACTCACTGCTCGCCGCGAGCTACGATACTCGCTTCTTCCTGACCTCGACCTGGCACCGGCTCTGGTGGGACCACTTCGGCGGCGGCGACGGCTACTTTGTCACGGCGCGCGACGGCGACGCGCTGATCGGCCTGCTGCCCCTCCAGATCCTGGAGGGCGGTATCGTGACCCTCACCGGGGATTGGAACGTGTCGGACTACATGGACGGTCTGGCGTGCCGGGACGATGCGCAGGCGATTCTGCGCGCCCTCTGGGAAACCGCCCTCAGCGATCTCCCCTGGAGGTCGCTCGACTTGCACCATGTCCCATCCGGCTCGCCGACCATTGCCGTGCTCGGCGACCTGCTGGGAGATCGGGTGCAGATCGAGGAGGAACAGGTCTGCCCCGTCGCCCTGCTCTGCAACAGCTGGGACGGGTATCTGCAGATGCTGAGCAAGAAGCAGCGTCACGAGATCCGCCGGAAGCTGCGGCGCGCCACCGACGGCGCGGAGTGGTCATACCGTACGGCCGCCACGGAGGACGACATCGATCGTGACATGCCGGTGTTTTTCCGCTTGCACGAATTGAGCGCCCGCGAAAAGGCGCGCTTCATGACACCCGATATGCGGCAGTACTTCGTGGCCGTGGCGCGAACGTTTCTGCGGGCGGGGAACCTGCGGCTCTCCGTCTTCCGGCGCGCGGGCGTGGACATCGCCGCCACGATGTCATTCCTCTATCGGGACCGTTATCTCCTCTACAACTCAGGCTACGATCCGTCGTTTGCCGCGCACAGCCCGGGTATTGCCGCCGTGGCGCTGGCGATGCAGCAAGCCATTGAGGAAAAGGCCGTCGCCTTCGATTTTCTCTCCGGCGACGAGCCCTACAAGTATCAGTTCGGCGCGACCAACACCTACACCTGCCGGATCAGAGCAAGCCGGTAGAGGGCCTACACGCCCACCGACTCGGGCACGTGGCGTAGGGACGGTCCGATGTACTGCGCGGTTGGGCGGATCATCCGGCCGTCCAGTTGCTCCATGGCGTGAGCCGTCCAGCCGGTAATTCGGCTGATGGCGAAGACCGCGCTGTAGAAGGCGGGCTGCACCCCGAGTTCGTGGTTGACGAGCGCGGCGTAGAGATCCACGTTTGGATAGAGATTCTTCTCGCGCTGCATGACCTCGGCCACGACATCGAGGATGGCGATCCACGGCTGGTGCGGCGTGCCCTGCAGCAAGCGCTCGGCCATGGCACGCAGCTGGCGGGAGCGGGGATCGACGGTGCGGTACACGCGGTGGCCGAAGCCCATGATGCGCTGTTTCTGGGTGAGCCGGGATATCGTCCACGACTCCGCGTTGTCCGGCGTCCCGATCTCCTCCAGCATCGCGACGACGCGTTCGCTGGCCCCACCGTGGCGGGGGCCGGAGAGGGTCCCGAGGGCAGAGGCAATCGCCGCGTGGAGGTTGGATTGCGTGGCGATCGTGACGCGCGCCGCGAAGGTCGAAGCGTTCAACTCGTGATCGGCGTGCAGGATGAGCGACGTGTCCAGCGTCCGAACCTGCTGCGGCGACGGGTCGTGGCCGTACAGCATGGTGAGGAAAGCCGCCGCCGTGTCGAGACCGGGCGTGGGCAAGAGCGGTTCCTGCCCGGCGGCGAGCCGGTGCTGGGCCGCCACCACCGTCGGGAACCACGCCGTGAACTCGATGGCTTTGCGGCGGTTGGCGTCCGTGGTGTTATCCCAGGTCAGAGGATTCGTAGTGGCATCCGACGACACGACGACGCGCAGCACGTCGAGGGGGTGCGCGGTAGCAGGCACCTGTCGGACCTGATTGATGACATCGGCGCGCGCGACGCGCACCTCGTCCAGCTCGTGCCGCAGCCGGTCCAGCTCCTCGCGCCCCGGCAATTCGCCGTTCCAGAGGAGGTAGGCAACGGCCTCAAAACTCAGATTTTCGGCCAGCTCCTCGATCGGGTAGCCGCGGTAGCGCAGCTCACCGTGCGTTCCGTCGATCCAGGTAATCGCTGAGTCGGCCGCGACAATGTCTTCCATGCCACTGGTCATGATCGCCTCCTGGCATCTTCTCTCACGTCCATCATCCCACCGTCGCGGATGAAAGTCAATACATCTTGATGATTCTCTATGGTGCTTGATGCTCGTTGACGTTTTTCACAGACCCGGGTAGGATGAGGGGAATCATGATCGAGGTCCAGGGCGAGCAGTACTACACGGCGGACGAGGCGTGCGACGTGCTCGGCGTCAAGCCGGCCACTCTCTACTCATACGTCAATCGCGGCCTGCTCACCAGCTACCGCCAGGGCATTCGCCGCCAGCGTCTCTATCTGCGCCGGCAGGTCGATGGTCTCCTGGAGGTGACCCCGTCGCGAGAGGGACCGGAGATCCCGCCCGCCGAGCTGTGGACCGGAGAGCACTGACCGCGGGGCCCGGCGACAGGGGACACGGGGGTAGCGTCGCCCCGCGTCAAGACTGTATAGTTTGTCGGCCTCGTGGGCCTGGCGACGCGTGGCATGCCACGCGTCGTTTGTATTCAGCGGCAGCAGGAGTGGATCTCTATGGGACGGGAAACCCGTCAGGCGCGGCGCGCGCGGCAACGTAAGCAGAAGCAAGTTCAGACCCAGAGAGTGTCTCCGTGGGCAATTGTCGCGGGCGGCGCCATCGTCGCGATCGTCATCGCGGTCCTGGCCATCTCCCTCTTCAACCACAGTTCAAGCAACGCGCAGACGTCCCAGACAAGCTCCATCCAGTCGCATGCCGCACCGATCGACGGCATCAAGTGCGAGGCGGCCATGACGCCCGGCTACCACATCCACACCGCTCTCGAGATGTACGTGGACGGGAAGCACGTGACGCTGCCGCCGTATGTCGGATTCAACATCCAGCAGAACTGCCTGTACTGGCTGCACGTCCACGAGCCGTCCTATGACATCATCCACCTCGAGTCGCCCGGCAAGATCACCCCAACCCTCGGCACCTTCTTCAACATCTGGCACGAGCCGCTCTCCTGGAGCGGGTTCTGGAAGTACACCACCGCGGGGGGCAAGCAGATGAAGGTGTATGTGGACGGGAAGCCGTACCTCGGTAACCCCCGCAGCATCACCATCACCCAGCACAAGGTGATCACCCTCGAGATCGGACCGCCGTTCGTGGCGCCGAAGCCTGTCGACTTTACCGCCCTCGGCCTGTAGGTGCGGGTCCGCATCACCCGCCTCGACCGGTCGCTTCCTCTGCCGCGCTACGCGACGGACGGAGCGGCCGGTTTCGATTTGTACGCGCGGCATGACGTGACGGTGGCGCCGGGGGCCATCGCCCTGATCCCCACCAACGTCATCATCGCCGTCCCGGACGGCTACACGCTGCTGGTCGCCCTTCGCAGCAGCACGCCGCGCCGCAAGGGGCTGATCAAGCCGAACGGCGTGGGGATCATCGACGCCGACTACGCGGGGCCCGCGGACGAAATCCAGCTGCAGGTGCTGAACATCACCGACACGCCGGTCCACATCGCGCGCGGTGAGCGCATCGGCCAGGGCCTCATCATCCCGCTGCTCCGCGCCGACTGGGAGGAAGCCGGTCCCGCCGGCCGGTCTCGCGGCGGCTTCGGCAGCACGGGATCCGCCCTAGATGATCCAGCCACCGTTCACGAACTGGACGGTAAAGACGGCCAGCATCCCGACCGAGAGGACGAGATACGTGTCGTTGACGGCTCGGTCCTCCCCGGCGCGCGCCATGATCATGAAGAGCGGGAATAGCGCCAGGATATAGCGCGAGAGCGAGATCAGCGGCACCGGATAGCCGCCGGCCAGCGCCGGACTGGTGAGCGTGACCACCCAGAACGCCGCGATGTACAGGATGTACGACGCCGGGAGACGGCGCACGGCGACCACGCTGAGAATAAGGAAGAGGCCACCCAGCACGATGTTGATGATGTTGTGCGCCTGGTAGAACGAGGCGGGCGGCAGGGTGACGATCTGCACGACGCTCGCCGCGAAGCCGCGCCACAGCTCGAGCGTGAAGATCTTTTGCCAGGCGACCTGCGACTGTGTGAACGCCAGGGCATCCCCGACGGTCCATTTGAGGTAGGCCATGAAGGCGAGCAGGCCGAGCGGTGCGATCAGCAGCCCGAGCGCGCCGCGGTCGATGCGGCGGAGCGAAAAGTTATGATCACGCCCGTACTCATAGGCCAGCGGCAGGAGGAGTAAGATGCCGGTCACGCGGGTCGCGCCGGCCAGGGCCACGAAGACTCCCGCCAGAATCCAGTGGCGCCGCCGCAGGTAGTAGAACGCGGCCACCGTCGTCAGCAGAAAGAGCGACTCGGTGTAGCCGGCAAAAAAGAAGAGAGCGGTGGGAAAGACGGCGATGTACAGCACCGTGCGATCCGCCACCGCCCGGTCGAACTCCCAGCGGGCCAGCTTCCAGAGATAGACCAGCGCCGCCAGGAAGCAGAGATTGGAGACGAGCAGCGCCACGGTGAGCGCGGACCGGTGGATGAGATCAATCCCGCCGCGAATCAGGAGCGGGTAGAGCGGGAAAAAGGCGGTGGGCGAGGTGCCGACCGCCTTGCGCCAGGCGTAACCACGCTCGGCGATCTGGATGTACCACAGCGTGTCCCACTGCCCCCAGCGCGGCAACAACTGGTGAAGGAAGGACGGGTGCGGACCGTGGAGGACACTCCCGAAGAGCACCACCCCGAAGTACGTCAGTAACAGGAAGAGGATGCGGGTGAGCACAAAGACGCGGAGCGAGGTGGCCAGGGCATCGCTGCGCAGGGCGAGGCGGACCGTGCTCGCGGTCCGCACACGGCCGGTGGTCCGGACGGTCATGAGGCGGGGACCGCGACTACCGGCAGATCGCTGTGCACGATGACGCCGGACGGACCGCTACCGGCGACGCGAACGGCGACGCGCGACAACCGGGAGGGACCGACGACCACCGCCTTCTGCACGGTACGGCTCGCCGTCACGACCGAGTAGTTGACGTGGGCAGGCTGATCCGACGGGTTGAAGAGCGTCACCGCGTTGATCGGTCCGTCGGCGGCAACGGACGTCTCCGTCCGGGCCGCGGCCACGGCGGGTGAGGCCGCGAGCGGGACGCCGGACTGGATGACGACGGCGCGAGCTCCGTGCGGCTCCAGGCGAAACACCCGGCCCGGCCGGAGCCGCAGTTGCTGGCCCACCACCGTCGGAGCGCCGACGAAGCGCACATTCACGCTGGCGCTGTGGGGGCTCGGATTGAAGAGGGACAGGCCGCCGTGGCCCGGCTGCAGCTGATACCAGGACGCGCTCAGATGCGGCACGGCCCCCCGCACGACGACCGGCTCCGAGGATCGAATAACGGCGGCCGGAAGACCGGAGAGGGTGCGATTGGCGAGGGGAGGAATCGTCATCGAGAGCGACGAGGGGTGGCCGGAGCGATACGTGGTGAGCGAGAGGCGCACCGGCCGGCGCGCCGGATTAAGGATCGCCAGGGGGACACCGCCCGCCGAGTACCACTCCGTGGCCGGCGGCGCCGACAAGGACGGTTGCACGGTGATCGGGCGCGTTGCCGACACCAGATACCCGCCGTGATACCCGGGACCGCCCAGCAGAGGCAGCAGAACGACCCGCAGCGTCGCGGGCGGGACCTCCACGACATCGTGCACTGCCGGGTTGGCGGGCAGTGACACAGCGACGGCGGCGGGCTCAGATCCGGCATTGAGGAGCGCGAGCGTCCCGCTACCGGTCACGTACGCCTGGCCGGCGAGGGAAGACGGCAGGCTGTTGGGCTCGGTGAGCAGAACCGGCGGACCGCCCACGACGGAACCGGAGGGATCGACGCCGGCGTTGTACGTCGCGCCCGGCACCGTCAGCTGATAGGAGCCCGCCGCGCCATCAATCACGGACCCTTCGCCCTGCCAATCCATGAGCGACGCCTGAGGACCGGCGGCCGGCAGGGTCACGTGCTGGTCCGCGATCCCGTGCGACCAGAGCACCGTGACACGCCGGCCCGGCTCGTAAAACGTGAAGCGCTCGACGTGCGAGTCGGGAGCGTAGACGATGGGTCCGGAGTCATCCAGGGAATCGGCGGCAACTTCGAAGGCGAGATACGAAGGGCGCTGCGTTCCCTGGCTGTCCAGCAGTCCCCAGCCTTTCCCGGTCGCATCATCGCTGGCACGGTAGACCAGCACGCGCTGGGCGCCAGCCGCCAGCGCGTAGGTGATGGACTGGAGCACGTACGCCGCCTGGCGTGGCGTGCCGTTGGGATTGGCAGACGGAAACCCTGCTTCCGTGACCCAGATGGGAGTGCGGCCGAAGCCGGTGGCATCGAGCACGGCACGGACCCGGCGGATATTCGTGTACAGCAGATGCGCCGGCCCGTACGCGTGCCACGACACGGCGTCGAAGATCGGACCGTGGCCGCCGGCCTCCTTTGCCGCATCATGGAGGACGCGCGTGAGGAAGCCCAGATCCGGCACCACCATGCCGCCCATCAGAACCCGCGCCGCCGGATCGGCGTCCTTGACGGCGCGGTAAGTAACCTGCAGCAGGCGCGCGTACTGGTCCGGAGTGCCGCGCCAGAAGAACCGCATGTCCGGCTCGTTCCACACTTCCCAATCGCTCACCTGACCTCGATAGTGGGCGACGGTCGTGAGGACGTACTGGGCCCACAGGTTCTGGGGATCGTGCAGAGGACGGTCGAGGCCACGCGGGACCCCGTTGCCGGCGTGTCCCGCCCAAGCGGGCGTCCCGATCAGGATGCCGACCACCTGGAGGCCGGCCGCAATCGACTGCTGGACAGCCGCGTCATCGGCCGTGAAGTTGAAGACCCCGGGAGCCGGCTCGACACTATCCCAGCGAATCTCCCAGCGATTGAGGCGTGCCCCCGCCGCGAAGGCCAGGGCGTTCCAGGACTGACCGCTGGGCGCGACGCCGGGCAGCACATCGCAGAGACCTAGCCGTCCCGTTGAAACGGGCGCGCCGGCGGAGCCGGCCCTGGCCACGAGCGGGAGCAGGACAACCATGAGCGCGCCGGCGATCGCGGTGACTCGAGGCAGGCAGCGCAAGAGATGGACAATCACGACGTCCAATCACGCTACCAGAGCCGCAAGCGGCGGGACAACCTGCGTCAACGACGGAAAGGTGAAAGCTCGCTCTCCGTAGCCGGTGACTCCGGAGATGCGAGGCCGCCTTTGATTGCCACGGCGGCGCTAGGAGAGAAGGGCCACGATCTCCTCGAACCCTTTACTGCGCGCCAGGTCCTGGGCCGTCTCACCGGCACTGGTCCGGAGACTTTGATCGGCGCCGCGCCGGACGAGCATCTCCGCCAACCCCGGATCCCCGATGACGGCGGCTTCGTGCAACGGCGTGTAGCCGTGCGACTGCTGGGCGTTGAGATCGGCGCCCCGCGCGAGCAGCATCTCGGCGATCGCGCGGTGTGTTCCCGGCAGGGAGGCGTGCAGGGGGGTGTTGGCCTGGTCGTTGCGGGACACGGCATGGACGTCGGCACCGGCATCCAGCAGCAGGTCGACGATCGCCGTATGACCGAAGAAGGCGGCGAGGTGCAGCGGCGTCCATCCGTCGGCGCTGTAAGCAGAGATCGACTGCGGCGACTCTCCTATCAGCCGGCACGCCACCCTCTCATCACCGACCGTCGCCGCCGTCCAGAGATCCTTTCCGGCACTCGCCGCCCAGAGACGTCTCGCGATCTCCGGATGTCCGTAGTACATCGCCAGGGCGGCCGGGCTGACGCCTTCCACCGTCTCGTCCGCCAGCGACGGATTCTCACTCAGTGCCTCCGCGAGAGCCGTCCCGTCCCCTCGCTTGATCGCGTCCACCAGCGCATCGACCTGCATCGACGTCCTCCCTAGTTAGCTTGGCTAAGCAAACTATAATTCGGGCGTGACGCAGGATACAAGCGACTCGGTGCGCATTGCCGATCTTCTCCACTCCGCGGCGATTCACCTTTTGCGGCGTGTCTCCCGCCATGACGCGGCCAGCGGGCTGAGCGCGGCGCGCCTCTCCGCGCTCTCTGTCATCGTCTACGCTGACAGGGTGACGATGTCTGAATTGGCCCAGGCGGAAGGGGTGCGGCTGCCGACCATCAGCCGACTGGTGGACGGCCTGGAACGGGACGGCCTGGTGCTGCGACAAACGGACCCGTCGGACCGGCGTGTGGTCCATCTGACGGCGACGGAGAGCGGGCGCCACCTCCTCGAAGAGGCACGGCAGCGCCGTATCGGAGACCTGGCGGCGCGAATCGAATGCCTGCCGGCGGAGGAGCAAGCAACGCTGGCCGCCGCCGCGGAGATCCTGGACGGATTGGGCAAGTGAGACAGGCTCTTCTCCTGGCCCTTCTGTTGCTCGCCGGTTGCGGCAACACGACCACCACACGCATCGTCGTCGTCACGGCCACGCCGCGTCCCAACACCAACCCCGCGGCCTTCGCCCTGCGCCTGAGCGACGTGCCCTCGGAGTTCATCGAGGTCGCGGCCCGCTTCCATTCCAGCTCCGAGGTTGCAAGCTCCGAGCATGTCAGCCTGTCCGCCCTGCGGCAGCACGGACGAATCACGTCGTACGAGACGCAGTTCGTCCAGCATTCGGTCAATGACGGCATGCTGGCGATTGACGACGTGGTGTCGTCCTGGCGCACGGTCTCCGGAGCGGACTGGGACTATCACCGGGTCGTGGGCAGCGTGCTGCATGCGCCCGTCCGCAAAGTCGACGTCTCGTACCTGCTGGCGCCCTCCCTGGGCGAGGAGCGCACGGCTCTCTCCTTTCGCAACTCGAATCAAGCGTCGAATCTTACCGACTACGCGGTCATTTTCCGTCGCGGGACGTATCGCGTGTATCTGCAGGTCGTGGCCGTCGCCGGAACCGTGGGCGGCGAGGACGTGCTGCATCTGGCCCGCGTGATCGACCGCCGCCTCCAGGAAGGTCGCTCGTAGGTCGTTATGTCGCGCGTCCTCACCGCCCCCGTCGTCCAGGAACCGGGTAGTCCGGCACGTCAGGCCTCATCCCTCCCCGCGCTCACGGCGGCCGCGCTTGCCGTCGCCTACGCCCTGCTCTTCGGCTGGCTGAGTCTGCGCGCCTATTGGGGCTTCGAGATGCACGCCCTCGACATGGGAAACATGGGCCAGGCCGCCTGGAACACCATCCACGGGCATCCATTCGCCTTCACCAACATGTATCCGCTGTACGCCATCGAGGCATGGGGAACAACCACCCGCCTGTCCTTTCATGTGGAGTATCTCTATCCGCTCATCGCCCTCGTCTATCTGATCTATCCTCACCCGGAGAGCCTGCTCATCCTGCAGACCATCGCGATCGCCGCCGGCGCGCTCCCGATCTATCTGTTGGCGCGCGATCTCGTGGGCCGCTGGACGGCCGTCATCCTGGTCGCAGCCTATCTGCTGTTCCCGGCGACCGAAGCGCTCAATTTGTATGAATTCCATCCCGTCGCGCTGGCCACTCCCCTGCTGCTCTTCGCCTTTCTCTTCGCCTACCGCCGGCAGTATCTGCTCTTCGCCCTTGCGGCGCTGGCGGCGATGGGCACCAAGGAGCAGATCGGGCTCATCGTGGCCATGCTCGGCCTATATATCGCCGCCGTCAACCGCGACCGCATCGTCGGACTGGCGTCGGCGGCCATCGCGGCAGGCTGGTCACTGATCGCCCTGCTGGTGGTGGAGCACCACTTCCGCACGCCGGGCAGCAAGAGCTACCTGCACACGCGCTACGGCTACCTGCTGGGTCACAACGGGCATGGCCTTCATGCCGTCCTGCACACCCTCTCCCACAACCCGCTGATCATCTGGCAGAACCTCGCCGGCTGGCCCAAGGCCGATTTTCTCGTCCACCTCCTGGCGCCACTCGGCTTCCTCTCCATCTTCGGCGCCCCGTTCCTGTTGCTCGGGGCGCCCAGCTTCGCCATAGACCTCCTGAGCGACGACCCGCACATGTACTCGGCGCTCGGCGACAACTCCGCCGAGCTGATCTCTGTCGCCGTGGTCGCCGCCGTCTTCGGCGCCTACGTCCTGGTGAAGATGCTCCGGCCCTACCGCCTCGAGTGGGTTCCCGGGGTGCTCCTGCTGGCCGGGATGATCTGGCAGCAGCACGTGGACGGCTTCACCCCCCTGGGGCCACGCTTCCAGACGGCCCCCATCGGTCCGCACCAGATGCTGCAGCGGCGGTTCGTCGCCCTCGTTCCCGCCGGGGCGGCCGTGTCCACCTCCGACACCCTCGATCCCCACCTCAGCAGCCGGCGCTGGCTGTACCTCTATCCCTTGCTGGGTACCGGAGCGACGCCCGGTGAGGGCCGCCTGGCCCCGGCCCGCGACATCCTGCTCGATGTCACGAGCCCGGTCTATCCCATCCCGCCCGACCAGCAGTACAGCGCCGCCGTTCAGCAGATCCACCACTCCGGCTGGGGAATCGTGGCCGCCCGCGACGGCCTCATCCTCATCGCCCGCGGCGCCCATGCCAAACACATCCCGCGCGCCTTCTATAGTTTTCTCCATGCCGGCGGCCGTCCGCCGCACGCGGTGAGCGGCGCGGCCCACGGTCTCGCCGTCACCGGCTACAGCCGCGCCGCGACCGACCTCGCCAACCACCGCATCCCGTCCTACGCCTACACCATCGACCTGCGGCCCTCCCGGCACGTCAGCAATCTGCAGCCGGTGCTCTACGAGATGATTGACGGCCGGCTGCACGGCTGCGATCCTTTTCCGCTCGGCCTCTCCTGGCTCCCCACAAGCCGCTGGACGCCGGGGCACACCTACGCCGTGCGCATGCAGCCCTTCGAGACGCAGTGGAACGGGCCGCCGCGAACGATCGACATGGTGCTCTCTCTCCAGCCGGTGCGACGCGAAACCGACCCATGCACAACCTTCTGGTCGCATCGGAGCCGGCTCTGGCCGGTCGGGACGGTCTGGACCGGGGACTGAGCAGAGAATAGGATCGATGGGAGAGCACCGCGGTTACCGCCCCCGGGCACTGTCACGATTGAGTTGAGCACAAAAGTGCCCTCAGACGACATCCCCCACAATCCGGATGCCGTTGAGCGACATGTGATACAGGAACAACCGATGCATCAGGTCGCCTGGATGCGGCATGCCCTCACCGGCCGCGGCCACGGGCAGATCGAAAGTCTGCACCGCCGACGCGGGCACGATCACCTGGCGTCCGTGGCGGTTAGTGGCGTCGGCCCACATCCGGATATGCATCGCCAGCTGGTAGACGCAGAGGTCGGTACAGTCCCCACCGACGAGGTACGTCGTGACGTCCTCGTTATCCTCGAGCCAGGCCGGCAGCCGCGTGGCCACTCCCGCGCTCAATGCGTTCTTCTCCACCACGTCGAACTCGTTGCTGTACGACAGCGACGACAGCTCGCGCACTGTCTCCGACTCGCGCGTCCCGCGGACGCAGTGCGGCGGCCACGCCTGGAATTCCGGCGCGTCCTGGTCATGCGTGTCCTGGAGCAGCACAACGCGCTTGACGCCGAGGGCGCGAGCGCGCTCGATAAGAGAGACATTCGCCGGCACGATCGATCCCACGCGCTCGCTGGCCAGCGTGCCTTCATGACAGAAGCCGACAATGAGATCCGCAGTGAGAATAGCGGTCCTCGCCGGATCGGTCACCAGGTCCGTGAGCGGCACATCCGGCAACGTTTGATACCAACCGTTCAGCCAGGCGAGAAACTCGGCGGTTTCTCCCTCAGTCGGCGCTAGCGTCTGCATGTGCGATCTCCCGTCTCTGGCACATGATATCGGACATAACGCGCGACGCCGCCGGTGCGCCGGCGGCGTCGCGCGCTCTCAGGGGGAGATCAACCACTCTCGATCTCATGGTAGCGACGCAGGATTTCAGAAGTTTTAGTGCAGTGTTGGATTCCGATTAGAGTGACCGGCGACAGGTCGACGCGCCGGCCACGCGAGGCGCCGCCGGCCGACCTATATTCGCCTGCAAGCATCCAGCAGTTCGTGGCCCACTCGAACGCAGCGATTGGCCCACTCAGGGGATCGGTGCACCATCGCACCGCTCGCAAATGAGACCGCCATATCCGCGCAGTACAACGAGCGGGACTCGCCGCTCGTGAGTTGGCACAGCCTCTCCCAGATGAAACCGCGAACGGTCGTTTTCTCCCAGGCACAGAACAGAATCTCGGTCACGTCCCACGCGCGATCGCCGGTCGTCGTGTTCTCCCAGTCAATGATCGCTGAAATGTGTCCGTGCTCGGCCAGGATGTTGCTCGGATTCATGTCCTGGTGAACGATGTCCGATGTCCGGCATGCAATCGACCTGCCGCGGCGGGCGATGTCACGGGCGCGCTGCTGCAAGTGCCGCGCCTCGGGTGACCAATCCCCCATCACTCCAGGGTAGCTGTAATTCCCGTCACCGACCGTGATCCGATCAACGAGCTGTGCCGGCCACTCCGACGCTCCGAAACCCTGATCTTTCTGCAATTCCACGAGTGACAGGAGTTCACGGATCTGCCGTGGAGATCCGGGATTCATGGTGCTGCCGGGCATGAGGTCCATCACCGCATAGGCTCCGCCGGACACAGTCCCGACCGACCGGTACCGGGGGACGGGTGCACCCAGGCGCGAAAGAAGCTCGCACGTCCGGGCGGCGGCTCTTTGGGGCTCTGGACTCGACTCTCCCGGGACCCATTTCAGCACCGCCGGGCCCTCGGGGCCATCCACGAGCCAGGCTCCGGAATTGCGCGTGCCGCCGGAGAGCCGCTCTCCGAGGCGATACGCGCTCCCCGTCTGCGCATTTATGGCGCTCAACACCGCCGTCGCCGATGCCGGGTGTGGTCGCATGGCCTACACGTCACGCGTTGATCCGAGGTCCACCGCCCCAATCTATCTCAGCCACGGGGACGTCCGCGTCAAGCTCGAGCACCTGCGAAGGTGGTGCGTGAAGAATCGCTCGTGGCCGTCCGGAAAGGTTTCAGGAGCGGGCTGACCCAGCCCGACAGAGCGAGTCAGTGAGCACGATAATAGGGAGCAGATAGCTACCGCAAGGAGGGGACAGTGCCGGTCACGTACGTGATGGAATTTGAGAACCTCGATGAGCAGCAGTATCGTGCCGTCCTCCAGCGGCTCGGAGTCGCGGAGCAGGCGGGTGAGGGCATCCTCCACCACTCGGCAGGACCAACGCAAGATGGGCGCTGGATGGTCGTTGACGTCTGGGAGACGGAGGCAGCATCCGAGGCGCCCTCCTTTTATGATCAGATTCTCCCCAACGTCATGGCCGAGATGGGCCTTCCCGCGCCACGCCGGATCGACGCATTCGACGCGCGTGAGGTCCGCAACGTCCGCGCGACGTAGACAACTGGCCGTCGGGCCGCGGGAGACCTACCGTACCACCTGCCCGGACACGCCGAATCGTCCCGGCAACGGGGTCGTGTCCAGAGACTACGCGCTCTCCGGCGGAGGACCCGGGAGGACACCGAGCTGGGTGAGGAAATCCAGCCTATCCTTCCCTGACCAATGCTCCACGATCTTCCCGCCCTCGATGCGGTGAATAGCGACGGCCTTCATCTCCAACTGGTTGCCTGTCGCCGGTGCAATGGGCAGGTCGCCGGCATGCGTTCCCCGCGCGGTGAGTCGCGTTACGACCTTGTCGCCCTCGGCAAGCATGTCGTCGATCTCGTGATAGCCGGGTGTGGCATCCCAGAAAAGCTTGAACGCTTGTTTGAGGCCTTCTCGGCCCGGCAGAAGGCCGGGGAACGGGGGGTCGTGGTTGATGTAATCCTCCGCGACCAGCTCATCAATCACGTCCAGGTTGCCCGCATCAATCTCCTGGTAGAACCGACGCATGAGGCGCTTATTCTCGTCCGAATCCATGGTCGGTGACCCTCCTTATGCGCTCGATACCTCACTCTACTCAACCGACACCGCACGTCGTGATCTCCGTGCTTGTGTACGAGTGGCGTGTCCAGAAAGGGTCGATGGAGGAGATCGGCTACTCGCCGGTCACTCCGTCGATCCGCTCACGGAGAAGATCCGCGTGGCCGATGTGGCGCGAATACTCCCTGATCATGTGCACGGTAATCCAGCGCAAGGTAACCGGCTCGTTGTCCCAGGGGTAGGCAGCGGTAGCGTCGAGATCGGGGAGAGACGCAGCATGGCGTTTCGATGCGTCGCACGCTTCCTTCCAGTTCCGCATCACCGTGTCCACAGAGTGGCTATCCAGGTCCGTCCAGGCCCCGTCGCCATCCACCGGGTTTGCCTGGCCTGAATACAGGCCGAGATGGCTGCCCTGGCCCAGGAGGATCCCCTCCAGCCAGAAGTACTCGACTTCGGTCAGATGCCGCAGGAGACCGAGCAGCGTCAGCGGCGAAGGCGGGGACGTCGCGTCCTTCAGCTGCTCCGCCGTCAGGCCGGAGCACTTCCACTCGAGCGTGTCACGCTGTGCATCGAGAAAGGCGTTCAGCATGGCACGCTCATCGCCATTGAGAGGAACCTCGGTCCGCCTCGCCTCAGTCACGCGTTACCTCCGTGCCGGTAATTCCTCGCTCGGGCACGGCGAGACGTCGCGTGGAGGATCACACGTCCCTCGGGCCCGGCATGGTCAAACGCTACCACGTCCGGCTCGCGCCCGACGAGCACAAATACCCGGTGCGCGTTACCTCGCGGGGCAAGAGCGCCGCCCGCATGATCACGCGAGCCCGGATCGTCTAGACGGGGCGTCCTTCGGATTCTGCTATGATACTTGCCTTGCAAGGTACCATGTGTTACCCTATCTCTGCATGCCGGCCGATGGACTTGTCACTCAGATGAGAAAGGGCGCACTCGCGTACTGCGTTCTCGCCTTGCTCTCGGGCGAGCCACGTTATGGCTTCGAGCTCGTCCAGGTGCTTGGCCAGGTCGACGGCATGCTGACCACGGAAGGCACCATTTACCCGTTACTGTCTCGTCTCCGGCGAGAAGGCCTGGTGGAGACGGAGTGGCGGGAATCACCGTCCGGCCCCCCTCGGCGCTACTACGCGCTGACGGCGCAGGG